>Ga0208375_1000109_pt1 | contig 130024 bp, 120 predicted proteins | sample RifOxyD1_FD_184038 | JGI IMG/M metagenome (GOLD analysis project Ga0208375, IMG submission 184038) | Soil microbial communities from Rifle, Colorado - Rifle Oxygen_injection D1 (SPAdes) | ecosystem: Environmental > Terrestrial > Deep subsurface > Rock core/Sediment | place: Rifle, Colorado... | reverse complement strand
GAGCCACTTGTTCTTGGCAAGCGTGATGCGGTCACGGGCAAGAGCGGAGTACGGCAGTTTTAACAGCGAGCCTTCCTGGATCGCCCTGCGGTCGTCCTTGTAATAATGTATCGCAAGTTTTACGGAGTCTTCGAGGATGAGAGTTAGCAAATCTCGGTTCATCGAGCCATTGAGCACGCCCGGCGTCTTCATGCCTCCGGTGGTGCGGATGCTGTGGATGCTGCCGTCATTATTATACGCGGTGACCACCTCGGGGATGCCGTACGTAAGCTCAAGCGCCTGGTTGAGCACAATGCGCATCAGGAGTTCACTCCGGGGCTTTGCCTTGTAGGATTCAAGCACCACCTTCTGGATCGCTTCGTAATAAATCCGGTTCTGTTCTTCAAACGACTCGCCGTCGGCGATGCGGAGCGCCTTTGCAAGCTTGGCCTTTGAGTTGTCGGCAAACTGTAAAAGGCTTGCGCGCTCTTCGTGCGAGAGCACCACCGTGCGCGTGCCGTCGGCAAAGGGGCCCTCCGGGGTTGGTGCGGGGGCGGCATGCATCAAAGTCCCCGTCATGAAAACCGCTGCCGCCGCCAAAAACGCCACACAAACTGATTTCAGTTTCATCTGTAAAATCTCCTCTTCATAAAGAGGTGGATACAACAGATCGTGACGCAGCGCCATATTATTTTTGCTGGTTTTTAAAATAAACGTAACAACTGTTTCGCGGGGAAATGGCCGGAAAATCGTGGGCGTCTGCCCGGGATTACAGATTTTTCATTAATCACGGACAACGACGAACATATACCGGGAGCCATAGTCACCACCAGTACGCCGCCCTGATTTCGTATGCGTTGTATCCATGCGCGCCACCGCCCAAGGTGTCGTGATCCGGCTTTATGGAACCAAGCGTCCCCGCGTTGCCATACTCCCTCGAAATCCCGATCCACGGCCTCGCCGCAAGCTCGGCCGCGACTTATGCCTTCAAAAAGCGTATAGTGGCCCTTCGACAAACCGGTCCGGATATTTCGAGGTGGCGGGCACGGACGCACAGCCGCCATTGTCCTTGCGTCCGCGTCGGGGCATGGCGATATGGTTTGGAAAGGGATTGGGGCTACCCTGTCAAAACAGCCCGCCTTGGTGAAAACGCCTGTTTTTCCGAAAAGTTAGATAGACATCAGGGATGGTATAGTGTTAAAGAAATGAGGTTTTTTATGTCAGAAGAAAAGATATCAACCCAAGAACTGATCGCACGAATGAAGGCGACGCGTAAACGTCCGCACAAGCCCGAGCTGATCGAGAAGTTCAATAAAATTGTTGAGCGGAACGAAATACACGAACGTGAACAGCAAGAGAAGAAGCCCGTCAAAAAGATCGCTCGTTCACCGGAGGCCGACATCTGAATGGGCTTGGTCGTTCCCTTTTCGGAATTCAAAAATTACTATGCTGCGATTTGCGGGACGCCGACCCTTGCGCGAGGAACCGTTCTTGACACCAACATTTTAATTTCGCTCACCTATGAGGTGAAGAATAATCATGACGAGGTGGCGGCTTTTTTTCAGGAATGTTTGGTGCCGGAAAGGGATGGTGGTTTCCGTGTTTTTACTACGGTAAACACGCGATCGGAGTTTCTGGATTTTATTCGTCGTTTGTTGATGACCGAAAATTTACGTGATGTCATTGATGAAAGTTCGGCCTGGAAAATTCCAGCAAGAGCCAAGGCTCACATCCAGTATCAGTCCGGACTGCTCAAAAGACGGGAGCAACAGAGTGGCGACCCCGTTTTCAACGACACTCAAATCAAGATGATCAAATCGAGCTTTTCAGCCGGGAATTTCTCCGGAAATGCCGGCTGGCTTGTTCTGTGTCAAGACTTTCTGGACCGGAGACTGGATGAGTTTGAGGAGCATCTTGCCGCTTACGGTATTGAGTACATAAGTCAGCACGAGCCCGATCAAGAGGAGCTGTTCCGGAAAAAAATAGACTGGCATGAGGCAAAACGGATTGCGGAAGTCACCTGTCTTAGCCTTTCCGATGCAATGATAATCAACGCATTTCAGTGCAGCCGGTTTCCATTTATAGTCAGTTCGGATTTTGACCTTGGCTATGCGGTGCTCGCGTCAAAGGAACTGAAGGATGTCGTTATGCCCGATAGCGTTGTAAGAAAATATCGCGACTATCATTTTGAAGAATATACTGAATGAACGTTGGTATGTAATTTCGGACAACGACGAACGTATATCCGGGAGCCGCAGTCACCACCAGTACGCCGCCCTGATTTCGTATGCGCTGTATCTGTGTGCGCCGCCGCCCCCCGTACGCACCAGCAGATGCGAATACATCATCACCACTTCCCATTGCCGCAGCGGCATTGCCTTGACCTCAAGTCCCGCAGGCACCGAAACACGCGCCGTCCCGCCCAAGGCGTCGTGATCCGGCTTTATGGAACCAAGCGTCCCCGCGTTGCCATACTCCCTCGAAATCCCGATCCACGGCCTCGCCGCAAGGCGGTCATGAACCTGTAGCAGCGGCCCGCTCGAAAGCGAGACAACATGATCAAACCCCGACGGCTTCGTCCGCGCCACAAGCTCGGCCGTGGCGGCGGTTTCAACCGAAATATCCGGGCTGATTTTTATGCGGTCATAAAACGAGACCATCGGAGCCACAAAAAAATTCTCAGGCGGTCCGGGCTGCAGATAAATCATCGCGCCTAAAACATGGCTATCTGTTTTTACGGCCTGGTATTTGAGCCCGAGCGGCAGCACAAACCACACCCAACTCAGGCGGTCGCTGAAAGCATGTTCCCAAAATGCATTCAACGGAACCGGCTGCGTGGGATCCAAATGCTGCGCGCCCTTTGAAAAACCCCGCGCGCAGACCAGCTCACCGCGACTCATGCCTTCAAAAAGCGTATAGGGCCTTTCGACAAACCGGTCCGGATATTTGGAGGTGGCAGGCGCGGACGCGCAGCCGCAAAGCTTCATGACCACAGCCATCACGATGATGAACGCCATGTTTTTCATCATCATGTCAGAACCTCTTCATCAGTCCGAGGCTGATGTAGTTCGAACCGCCGCTTACGCCGTTGATCAAACCGTAAACTCCGGAACGGTGATGATCACGAAGCACAAGCCCCCAGTCCGGCCACCGCGGCAGCGCAAGGGTGATTTCCACCAGCAGGGCGTTCAAAAAGTTCGATCTTATTCCCTGCGTTTTGTCCTCGCTCGCGGGATATCCGGTGGCGTACGAAAGGCCTTCGCCGTACGCAATGGTCGTGAGCAGATGCTCGTTCCACGGAAACCAGCGCCACCTGAGCGAAAGGATGCTGTCAAATTCGAAAAGCGACGCGCGCTCAAGGTGTTTTACGATCTGGCCCGCCAACTCCAACATGAAATATCTGTCCGGCCCGGCCAGGTCGCGCGCGACCGCAAGACCCGCAATCCTGTATTCCTCCCATCGTTCGAACTTGAAACGGACGATCTCAAGCAAATCGGCCGTATTGCTCTGACCGGCATAGAACGTAACGGCCCATTTGCCGCCATCCTGACCCGCGTGTGCCGCGCAAGAAACGGCGAGAATCAGTGCTAAAAACACTCCGAAAGCCTTATGCCCACCACCGGCGATGAAAGCCTTGGTATTTTTGGAACGAACATGTAGGACGCAGCGGTTGCGACATGAAAATCCCGCGTAACGGCAAAATCAAGAGCCGCCGAAACCTGCTGCATGGCCGCCTTCCAGGGCTCGTCCCTCTCGCCACCGCTTGAGCCCATGAATTTCATGAAACCGCCCGCGCCGGCCGACACAAGAAGTGACATCGGACCCGCGACCGGAACGTCGACTTCGAGCGCAAGCATCACACCAAAAATACTGGTCCCCGGCGAGATGTCCCCGAAAATGCCCTTGGGACCGAACGAAAGCCATGCTCCGAAAAACCGGGTATAAAACTCACCCTCGATAAGCCAGCCGGGCGTAACCTGCGCACGCGGCTTTACGGCATTTATCCCGATTGAATACCGGTTTTTGAGATTCCGGCCGGTTGCAAACGAAGAGCCCGACGAAGCGGGCTCGGCAGACGCGGCAAATGCCGATACCGGCAGCATCATCGAAACAAACACCATTGTGACTTTGAGCAGATTTTTCATAAACAAATTATCACTCAATCCACATGATCGAGTCAATTAATGCGCTGCATATACCAAAAGTGGGCGGACTCTATCCGAAAAGTTGGCGGACACCTTTTAGGTTCCGGTCGCCGTAAACATTGTCAATCCGGCTCACGTATGGCCAGAACTTGCGCTCCCGCACCCAAGGCAGGGGATATACGGCCTTTTCGCGCGAATATGGCCTTGACCAGTCGTCGCGCGCAATCTGTTCCGCAGTATGCGGGGCGTTTTTCAGTACATTGTTGTTTTTGTCGGCGCGGCCAGCAGCCACTTCCTCGATCTCGGCGCGGATTGCAATCATCGCCTCGCAAAACCGGTCAAGCTCTTCAAGCGGCTCACTCTCGGTGGGCTCGATCATGAGCGTGCCCGCAACCGGAAACGAAACCGTCGGGGCATGAAACCCGTAATCCATCAGGCGTTTTGCAACATCCTCGACTTCGATGCCGGTCTGGTCTTTTAATTTGCGCAAATCCACGATGCACTCATGCGCAACCAGCCCGTGCGCCCCCTTGTAAAGCACCGGAAAATGAGGATCAAGCTTTCTGGCTACATAGTTGGCATTCAAAATCGCAGCCTCGGTGGCATTTTTCAGCCCCACGGGGCCCATTGTAATCATATAGATGTACGAAACCGGCAAAAGACTCGGACTGCCCCAGGGTGCCGCCGCAACCGCGCCAATGGCTTTCTCGCCGCCCACCCGTACCTCGGGATGACCCGGCAGAAACGGCGCAAGGTGCTTTGCAACCGCCACGGGCCCGAGCCCGGGCCCACCGCCGCCATGGGGCATTGCAAATGTCTTGTGCAGATTGAGATGGCACAGGTCCGCTCCAAACTCGCCGGGGCGGCAGAGCCCGACCTGCGCGTTCATGTTGGCGCCGTCCATATACACCTGCCCGCCACACGAGTGCACGGTTTCACAAATTTCGCGGATGTCCTCTTCAAACACCCCGTGCGTTGAAGGATATGTGACCATGAGACACGAAAGCTCTGCGCGATGCTGGTCGGCCTTTGCCTTGAGATCCGACAGCTCTATGTTGCCGCTTTTGTCACAGGCCACAACGACAATGTTCATCCCGGCCATGGCCGCGCTTGCCGGATTTGTTCCATGCGCCGAGCCCGGGATAAGACATACGTTGCGATGCCCCTGACCGCGACTCTGATGATATTTGCGGATGATCATGAGCCCCGTGTACTCGCCCTGTGAACCCGCGTTGGGCTGGAGCGTAACGGCATCAAAACCAGTTATCTCCGCAAGCATAAGCTCAACACGCCTGACAAGCTCCATGAATCCTGCGGCCTGCTCAAGCGGCGCATACGGATGAAGAGCCGTGAACTCCGGCCAGGTGACCGGCATCATCTGGGCGGCGGCATTGAGCTTCATGGTGCAGGAGCCGAGCGGAGTCATCGAGTTGATGAGCGACAGGTCCCGTGACTGAAGACGCGTCACGTAGCGGACGAATCCGGTTTCAGAATGATGGGAATTGAAGATTTCATGGGAAAGCAGCGACGCCTTGCGGGCAAATCTTGCGTCAGCATATGACGGTCGCGGCGCGGCCAGCCCGGATACCTCCGCGGCCTTTTTGCCGGCGCAAAACACCTCCAGGACATCCTGAAGGTCCTTTTCGCTCACGGTTTCGTCAAGCGACACGCTTATCGTTTCCTGGTCCGCCCGGCGCAAGTTGATCCCGCGCGCCGCCGCCGCGCGCATGACTTCATCGGAGCGGGATGCATTCATTTTTACAAAAACAGTGTCAAAAAAAGGAACCTCGCCGGCATCGCCAAATCCAGCGCGCCTCAGGCCTTCGACCAGCAGCCCCGCAAGCAGGTGTACGCGCGCGGCAATGCGTCTGAGCCCTTCGGGCCCGTGATAAACGGCGTACATGCCCGAAGCAACGGCAGTAAGCACCTGGGCGGTGCAGATGTTGCTCGTGGCCTTTTCGCGCCTGATATGCTGCTCGCGCGTCTGCAGCGCAAGCCGGATCGCGGGCTTTCCGTCACTGTCTTTTGAAACACCGACAATTCTGCCCGGCATCTGCCGCTTGTAAGCGTCCTTGACCGCAAAATATCCGGCATGCGGGCCGCCGAATCCCATCGGAAGACCGAAGCGCTGCATGCTGCCGACCGCCGCATCCGCGCCCATCTCGCCGGGAGTCTTATAAAGCGCGAGCGCCAGCGGATCGGCCGCAACGGCGGCAAGCGCGCCCGCCTGATGCGCTTTTTCAAAAAACGCGCTGAAATCATTCACCACGCCGTCAACACCCGGGTACTGAACCAGCACTCCGAACGCCGGACGGTCAAACCTGAATGTCTCGTGATTTCCAACCATGACGTCCACGCCGATCGCTTCAGCGCGGGTTTTAACAACCGCTATGGTGTGCGGAAAGCATTTTTCTGAAATAAAAAAAGCACTCCCCTTCTGCCGCCCCTTCACGCTGAAGCACATATTCATCGCTTCGGCGGCGGCCGTGGCATCATCAAGCATTGAGGCATTTGCCACCTCAAGACCCGTGAGACTTGCAACCATTGTCTGGAAGTTGAGCAATGCTTCAAGCCGGCCCTGCGCGATTTCGGCCTGATACGGGGTGTACTGCGTATACCAGCCGGGGTTTTCCAGGATATTGCGCAAAATCACGGGTGGCGTGACCGTGCCGTAAAATCCGGCACCGATATATGATCTCCTGAGCCCGTTTTTCCGGCCCAGCGCCCGGACGTCTTCAATGGCCTCCGCCTCGGTGCGCGCGTGATTTGCATCGGGCAGACCGGTTTTTTCAAAACCAAGCGGCCGGACAGCGCGTATGCGGTTCGGCACTGTCGCGCCCGTCAACTCATCCATTGAAGAAAAACCCAAAAACCGGAGCATCTCCGCCTTCTGGTCTTCACGGGGACCGATATGCCTGGAGCTGAACGCATCCGTAAAATCCAACGCCGACGTAACCGCTTTATTGTGTGCCATAAACTCCATGTACCGGGTGCGCCGCTTCATGCAAGAAAAAAATTATTTTTGACCGCTTGCCAAAAAGTTTTTTTTGCGGCTATGTTGTTTCCTTGTCACATATGATCAAACAGGAATTTTCGGCGTCGTTGCAGTTCAAGAATGAATTCAAGAATGAAAAGGATGAATTTGCCGGTCTTGCCAGGGCGTTCAACACGGCGGTTGTTTCTTCGCTGGCTTCAGAAAAAAACGACGTTTCTTCGGAATTGTTCGGCCTTTCGGATTCCCCCGCCTTCAAGACCATCCTCGCAGCGATAAATGCCCTTTCCCGCGAGCAGGGCGTTGCGGAGCACGAAGCCGCGACACAGGTGATCCAGACGTTCAGAAAAATGGACAAACTGTGGTCCGAGCAGCTCCTGCACGAAGGCTATGCCCGTATAAAAAACGCCAATTGACCTGAGCGGTCCTTCAGGTTCTCAAAATAAAATCCCACCTGATCTTGATGTTTCCTTCCTTGTCCACAATCCCCTTGGGCGGATTCGGAAACGGACCGGCCTTGTTGAAGGCCTTGACCGCCGCATCGTCAAGATCACGGGTGCCGGATTCTTCCACAACCTGCACGCGGGTTATCTCGCCGCCCGAATTCAGGGTCACGAGAACCCGCGTCGTATGATCCATCTCGCTCGCAAGCTGGCGGCCGTTTTTATAATATTTCAAAAGCTGCTCGCGAAGCGACCGCGACCAAGCGACATCGAGCTGCTCCCTGATGCGCTGGAAATATCCGTAAAACACGAATTCGCGGGTGCTCAGCGCGGTGCGCTCCGATTCCTTGAGGCCCTTGACATATTCCTGCGACAGGCTGTCGCCGGGCGCAAGCGTGCGGTCAAACATCCTGGCCGCATCCGCCCTGTTCTTTGCCGGCGGAAGCACGGGAATTCCGAGCGCGCTCAAAACAGATCTGGGACGCAGAAAATTCTCACGGATTTCACGTCCGGCAACCCGCGGCCTCTTCATCATTTCCATGATGGCTTCGCCAATCCGTGCCGAATGAACTGTTTGCCGCTCCACGATCTGGTTGCGCTCTCCCAAAAACGCGTCAGGCGGGGGCCTGTCCGTCTCGCGCCCAAGCTCGGTCTTCACCACCCGTTTGGTTTTCTCGTACCGGCCGTCAGCCGCCGCCTGCTCGGGTTCGAGTTCGATTATTTCCATAATCCGCTCAGTCTGTGCGGCCCATCTTCCAGGCATGATGGTCCACGCCACGAGCGCAAACACGTGCACCGCGACTGAAATTGAAAGCGAACTTCTGAACCTCATTCTGCCCATGGGTGTAAAAACCCCTTCATGGGCTTATCGGAATTAATCCATGTCCTCTTTAAAGATACTCCCGTGAGATCGCCTGGTTGCCTCGCTGCGGCTCTTCGCTTCCGTGGGCTCGGACCCTTCGATAAAGGCTTCTTTTATAGAATTCGCGGCGTTCGGAGAGGTAAGCTTGCCGCTCACCGCGTCAATGCTGACAAATACGACGCCGGGCGGAATGTTAAAATCCGCATCGGCACGGTTTTTGACCGCTTCCTTCATGAAGTTCAGCCAAATCGGAAGCGCTGACCTGGCACCGGTTTCGCCGGGGCCTATCTGTCTTTGATTGTCAAATCCCGTCCAAACCCCGGTAACAATGTCCGGAGTAAATCCCATGAACCAGGCGTCATTATACTCATTTGTTGTCCCGGTCTTTCCGGCAGCAATCCGTCCAAGACTTTTTGCGCCGTGACCAGTGCCATAACTTATGACCTCCTTCATGAGATTTGTCATCACATACGCAACACGCGGGTCCATCACCTGCTCCGGATCATCCGCGGGCGGATAGGCTGGCAGGAGGTCGGGCCTGCCCGATGGCGCAGCTTCGGGTTTTCGAACATGCGTGGCCAGCGCCGGAGACGCCGATGGCGACGGCATCGTCTCCTCAAGCACTTTGCCGTCACGGTCTTTGACGGCAGAAATAAAAACCGGGGTGATCCGCCGTCCCAGCCGTGGAAACAGGGCATAAATCTTTGTAAGTTCCACAAGCGATACTGCGGCACTGCCGAGAGAAATTGAAAGATCGGGCGGAATCTGGGCATTAAGCCCGACCCTCTTTGCAAACTCAAGCACCGACTGGACCTGTATCGCTTGCACAATCTTGATGGTCGGCACATTGCGGGATTTGATCAGCGCCTGCCTGAAGGTGGTATCGCCGTAGAATTTTTCTTCAAAGTTTGCGGGCTTCCATTTTCCATTGTCGCCATCACCATAAACAATGGGTGAATCCACTATCACCGTCGCGGGGTTGTAACCCTTTTCAAGGGCAACAGTATAAATCACCGGCTTGAACGCCGAGCCGGGCTGCCTTTGTGCCTGGAAGGCGCGGTTGAATTCAGAGAGCGAAAAATCATATCCACCCTCCATGGCAACAACATGGCCGCTTGCCGCATCCATCGAGAAGATCGCGCCCTGCACCTGGGGTTCCTGCTCCAGCGAAACCAGAACCCTGCCCGGCATGATTTTATCCACCCGGACCAGAATAACATCGCCCTTTGAAACGACCCGGGACGGCGTTTTAGGTTCCGGCATGTAACCTTGCGGGCTTTTTTCATCCCTGACCGGATGAGCCCATTTCATTGCCTCCATCGGAAGCTCGGCTCTCACGGCGCCCATCATAACGCCGGCGGTTTTACGGGCGTCGTCAACACTGGTTACCACCGCCTCGAAAATACCCCCTTCGGATATGAGCGCGGCATCCGTTTGCATGCCCGACGCCATCATGGGTTCAATAGCATCAAGCCTTCCGTCAGGCATCAACATCGCATGTTGCAATTTTTTTCTGATCATCTGAAGGCGGATTTCCTTGAGCTCTTTTTCAATTGCGTCGGTTCCCTTGAGTTTCTTTTGGGGACCGCGGTATCCAATCCGCTTGTCAATCTGGCGAAGCCCTTCCTTAAGACTCTCTTTTGCGGCCAGCATCAGCTCCTTGCCGGGCGGAATGTTGGCCACAAGTCCGCCTTCATAGACCGCCTTGTCGCCGTATTTGTCGACAAGGTGGCGCCTCACATGCTCGACGTAATAGGGGCCATATTTCAAATTGATGTCTTCGTCGTAATAAATCCTCAGCGGCAGGGCCGCCGAATCCGCCATCTGGGACTGGCTTATGAACTTGTTTTCATACATGCGCCTCAAAACATAGAGCTGGCGCTCCTTGGCTTTTTTTGGATTCAGATGTGGACTGTATTTGCCCGGCGCCTGCGGCAGACCGGCCACCATCGCCGCCTCGGCAATGCTCAAATCCGCAACATCCTTTCTGAAGTAACTCCGGCTTGCCGCCTGCACACCGTAATTGCCGTGTCCGAGATATATCTGGTTGAGATAAAGATAGAGAATCTGCTGTTTCGTCAGATTTTTCTCAATCCTGCTGGCCAGAATGACTTCCTTGAGCTTGCGGATGAAGCTGCGCTCCGGCGTAAGCATCAGGGATTTGACAACCTGCATTGTTATCGTGCTGCCGCCCTGTACATATTGCCCGGCCTTGAAATTCACAATAGCTGCCCGGATTATGGATGCGGGATTGATTCCCTGGTGATCAAAAAACTTGTCGTCCTCGGCCGCGATGAATGCCTTGACTACAAGATCCGGTATCTTGTCATACGGGATCAGATATCTCCGCTCCTTGTAAAACTCACCGACAATATCCTCGTCCCTGCCGCCGGCGGCATAAATCCGCGTTACACCGAGGGGCCGGTAATCCGACACCGTGATTATTTTCGGAAGTCCGCTTGAAAACTGCGTAAATGCAACGACCCCGACCAGCGTGGCAATAACCGATCCCGCTATCACAAGAATGAAAAGCGTTTTAAAAAACCATCCGGCGCCGCGTTTATCCTCAGGCTTCATCTGGCCGCTTCCCCCCCGGCCGGAAATCCAACAAGCTTCCGGACATCGTCAAGCACGGCTGCCGCAGCGCGCCGCCCCTTGAACTCGGCCTCACTGCGTTTCGAAAAATCAAATATCCCCATGGCGCCAAGCTCCGGCCTTATGACCACATCCGCTTGTCCGGCCTCCTCGGATGCTGCTTGCGCGGACTTTAAATATGTTTGAAATTCGGGCGGCTCCCTCGTTGCAAGCGGTGCCGGGCCAAGAACATCAACCGCCACTACAACATCGCCCTCGCGTTTTGCCTCCGGGACCATCAGCGGGCGGATATCGCCGGAAGAGAGCATTTCGCGTCCGTTGACCGGCGCGGGCTCCGCATACCCGGGCACGGCCATGGCCGCCCGTACCGCGTCAAAGATACTGCCGTCAGAAAATATTCCGCTTTCTCCGGTTCCGGCCACTTTTGCCCCTATGCGCAGTCTTGTCCTGGAATCCTTGAACTCCCCTTCTCCGATCGCCTCTTCCAACGCGCCATCAAGCCATTTTTTATTCCGTTTCCTGTGAAATATTTTTCCGACCAAACTTTTTTTCGGCACAAGCGCGTTGTCTTTGATTTTCATCATCCGCCACTCAAATGCATTAACCGTCTCGCTCAATCCATACATCGCGGCAACAAGCGCCGCCGTCTCGGACGCATATATCGCCGAAACCGGAATTTTTGCATCGTCAAAGGCCTTGAGAACTCCCGCGTGGGCGAAAGCTCGGGCAAACCCCGGCCCGAGGACAAGAACGATGGCCTTTGTTTTGACGGGATCGGGACCGAACTCCGGTTGACGCTCCGGAATCGGCGGGCCAAACGGTTCCGGAGGCCCCATCGGTTCCGGTGGTTTTGCATCTTGTTGTGCCATTTCCGGCAGCGGTCCGGCCGCTCCGGCATCAGAAACCGGAACCTTGGGCGCGCTAGAGCATGCGCCAAGCGCCAGAATCAAAAATATGGTCAAACCCCTTGCAGCTTCCAATGTGCGAGATACTCCTTGTTACCGTCCATCCCTGTAATAGGAGATTCTATCAGGCCAAGGCGCGCTAGGCCAAGGGCCTCTGCGTTTTTAGTAAGATTTTTAACCGCTTCCAGCCTGTGCTCCTCCGATCTGACAATACCGCCCTTTCCGACCCTGTCGCGCCCCACCTCGAATTGCGGCTTGATGAGCGCAACAAGATCGGTATCACCGCAAAAAAAGGCCATGAGCGCCGGAAGAAGCTTGGCAATTGAAATAAACGAAACATCCACGGTGATGATTCCGGTTTTTTCCGGAATTTGCGCGGGTTCGAGATATCTTGCATTTGTTTTTTCCATAACAACCACTTGGGGGTCGCACCTGAGCCTCCAGTCAAGCTGGTTTGTCCCCGCATCAACCGCATAAACCCTGCCCGCTCCACGCTCGAGCAAAACCTGCGTGAACCCCCCGGTTGAGGCCCCGATATCCATCGCGATCCGGCCTTCGCATTTGACACCAAAAGCATCAAGTGCCGCGAGAAGCTTGAGCGCCCCGCGCGAAACGTATTTGGGCCTCTCTCCGCGGATCCGGATTGTTGCGGTTTCTTCTATGTTTTTTCCCGGCTTTTCAACCGGCACATCCCCCACCAGAACGCTTCCCGCCATGACAAGCGCCTGCGCTTTTTGTCTGGTAGCTGCCAGCCCCCTTTCAAGCAAAAGGGCATCAAGGCGTTTCTTCAATCGGATTTAACCTGGGCCATATTCAGGGTTTCGACTTTTTGCTCGGCTACCGCAAGCTGCTGCTGGCAGACGCGCGAAAGCCTCACGCCTTCTTCAAAACATCTGAGCGAATCTTCAAGCGTGAGCTTGCCGCTTTCAAGTTTTGCAACTGCCTGCTGGAGTTCGGCCAGAGCGGTTTCAAAATCAGGCTTTTTATCACTTTCCAAGATTTCCATTCAAGGGCTTTTCTCACAAATATGCGGCATTTAAAACCCCGGAAATATTTTGACTTTTCATGTAATTTTAGGCGCCAATGTAGGCTTTCCTTCTTGCGGGCGGCATGGAAGGTAGGATAATCCGCAAAGTTTCAAAAAATTAAACTTTAAGGCTTATCCCCCGAAAGACAGGCCAGTAAGTTTAATTTTTCGAAACTTTGCGGCTCGTTCTCGCGCAGGGACTGCTCCCTTCAACTTTTCATGTAATTTTAGGCGCCACGTGTATATTCCTTGGACACCTCAAAATTAAATTAATCCATTATATCAGGTACATATATCGGATTTTCTGGCAAGCCCCTTGCAACATTACATATATGAGAGAGGGTAGTTCGGTTATGCGCAACAAATCATTTGCATCATTTTTGATAACAATGCTGCTTCTATCCGCGGTCCCGGCAAACGCGGTTTATGATCGCATTGTCACCTGGTCTGACATGAGTTCACTTGATCTGGCTCCGGTGTTTCATTCACAGTACGGTTCACCGGCCAACATGTATGAACCGCTTATTCCGCAATCCGCCTATGGACTTGCCCTCAGGGACGCCGACGGTCGCATCGGAAATGAATTCAAAATCCCCCCCGGAATGCGTGAATCGGTAAACTTCTGGTTGCACATATATACGGAGTATTCGACACAGCAGGTGGTCCTTTTTGACGAACAGCATCCGGAAGTGGTTTATGAAATAATGGATTTTCGTGAGCTTTCCAAAACTGCGCGCAACAGGATCGTGTACGAACTTCTTCAGGAGCGCCGGATCAAGAAAAACATCAAATCATACCGGGAGGCCTTCAGGAAGCTCGCAAAAAATCCAAGGCCGAAAAATCCCGGTGAATTCGAGAAAAAAATCCTTGCTGCAACCGGCAAAACCAGGCACAAGCATAAATTTTCCGAATTTTCCAAAAACCTCCGCACACAGACCGGACAGCGCGACAACATCATAAAGGGTCTTCTTGCCGCCGAGGTGTTCTTTCCTAAAATGGACCAGATTTTTTCTTCCTATGGAATACCCTCCGAACTGACGCGCCTTGCCCTGGTGGAGAGTTCTTTCAACCTCGGCGCCATTTCACGCGCCGGCGCTTCGGGTGTCTGGCAGTTTATGCGAAAATCGGCGAAGGAATACATGCTTGTTGACGAAAACCGTGGAATTGACGAACGCCGTTCGCCGCTGAAGTCAACTGTTGCCGCCGCAAAACTGCTTCTCAGGAACAAGAAGATACTCGGCCACTGGGCGCTTGCAATCACGGCCTACAATCACGGCGCAAGCAATCTGAAAAAAGTGCCCGACAACATGAAAACCCATGCCCGTATCGGCGAAGTTTTCTCCCCCTGCTCGAAAAAATCCCCGCTCGGCTGGGCCAGCCGCAACTACTACTCTGAATTTCTGGCCGTCCTCTATGCCGAAAGCTACCGGCATCTGTTTTATGGCGAGCCCCCGGCAAAAAGCATGCGTTCGATCGCGTTCCATACCGTTGATGCCCCCCGGTCAGCGTTTGAAATTGCGATGTCAAAGGGCATTCCACTCCATGAATTCCATTTTTTGAATCCGGACATCCTTGATGTCCGCAAAAAACTTCCGCGGAAATTTGTGATTGCCATCCCCGCGGAAGCGGACAACCTTGCGGCCCTGGTCAAGAAGGCGCCAAAACAAGCATCCTTGATGAAACCCAGGAATACCGGTGGATGATCTATTATTGCGTTACCAGGGACCGATTACGTTGATAATCCTCGGTGACGATATGATGAGTTCAGACGCTAGTGATCTTCCGCGCTGGTCCTCGATACTGACAATATTGGCGCCTTCCGGCACCTGGACCGATACGAATCTTGTTCTCTCGGCATCAAGCGTTGTCTTGACCAGCAGTTTATCGTCTGGCGCAAGCGTGTAGGTTTCGGGCTCCAGCGTGGCGCTTTTGAGCGCCGGCATTGTCCTTGGCCACATCGTACCCGCATACTGGGAAACAAGCGTGGGAGTTGCCGCAACAACCAGTCCGCTTTCGGCGCTCACCCCGCCCTCCAGCTGTCCAACCCATCTGCGTACGGATTTTTCACTGAACCAAACAAGCGCCAGATCCGCTGCGGCGTCCGGATTGACCCTGTAACGATGCGGAAAACCCTGTCTGGCGTCTGCCTCGACAAACATGGGCATGTCACCGATGGAATAAATATCAGGAATTCCAAAGGCCCCGCCCCTGCCGGAAATCGCAAGCCTGCCGGCTTGACCCACAACTTTTATGTTAATGCCTTCAATCCCGCTCCATTTTTTGGATACGCCGCCGAAGATATGGCCGGAAAGTGTATGTTTCTCCGGCACTGTGACATCCACGTAAGTTGCCATTCCTTCAAAGACCGGAACCGGCACCGCCGTTCTTACAAGGCCTCCAGCGGCACTTACGTACAGAAGATGCGCGCCAGGAACAATATTTATAAACGCAAAATATCCGCCCTGTGCCATTACGGATGGCGCCTGCTGGTTTTCGCCGTCAAGAAAAACGGGATGCCCCGTACGTCCGGAGAATTCGATGGCAAGTCCCGGCGAAAATCTTCCAAACACGATCCCCTCGCCATCATGCAATCTCGCATCACCGGCAAATTTTGCGATCAATCTGGCCGTATTTGAAGTCATCAGGGCAACGTCCGGCTTGCACGATCCGCCCCTTCCGGTTTCCCAGGAAATAGTATCAATATGCCCGTCTGACGAAGATTTTATCCAACGTCCCTGATTTCCGCCGACAAGTCCTTCAACTGATACCGTCTGTTTGGTCCAATCCGCAATCTCAGATCCCCAGTCAAAAGCCTCAACCGCCTTGCCACAAGAAGCCGGTGGCTCTGGTAGAGGAGTTGGCTCTGGAGATGGTACAGGGTCTGGCTCTGGCTCCGGTGATGGCTCCGGAGAAGGAGGAAGGGGCGGCGGCAGTGGTGGCCCAAAAGAAACACCCCATGCTTTGACTGGCAACTCATTCGGGCCAAAAGGGAGCTTCCAGTCCCGTCTTGGCAGTTGGCTGGGCCCTGAAGTGTTTACACTTTTTGGATATGGGCCGTACGCAAAACCCCATTCTTTTTTAGGCAGGGGCACCGGACCAAATGACTGTCCCCAATTCTGGATATTCAACAGTGCTGAATATCCATTTATATTTTCCACTTGAATATCCGCCGGCGTATCTTCTTTTGCCACCGGCTCAACAACCCTGTCATCAACTCTTGCCGGAACCGGGATTGTTTCTGCTTCTATCTTTTTGATCTCCGGCGGAGGATCCGCCGTCTCGGGTTGCGTATCCCACGGCGGTGGCTGGTGAGTATCCACCGTGGGTAGTCTCGCGGGCGCCGCCGATGCGGTGTTGATTGTGTCCTCTAGTAAATCCAGGACCTGCGGCGCATCGGGTCCCGCCTCATCACTATAAATCTTTGCAACCGTTCTAACTTCGGCCAGCTCCGGTTTCGTTTCCAGCGCCACCTGCACTTGCGGCACCAGCTTGGCGGTTTCCTTCTTGTGCATTCTAATCTTGGCGGGTTTTTTGACATTTTTGGATTCACTCGTCCGGCGCCGACGCTCTTCTGTTTTCTTTATCCTCTGTATAATCGTCCTGACCCGGTCCGATATCCTGTATTTGTGGACTTTTGCCACCAGGACCTGCGGGGGCGCCGGCTCTGATACCGCAACTGCTTCCGTTGGTGGCGGCGGAATTTCTTCCGGAACATCCATTATAATGTCGGCAACCTGAAAACTGTCGGTAACCGGCCTGCTTATCTCTGCAACAACAAGCTGGGTAGTCACATCTGTTGTGTTTTCATCGTGACTATTCATCGCGGTAATGAGCCGCGCACGCAAAATCCGGTGCATATCACGCATGCGTCCGGTTTCTTCTTCCGTCGCACTTGCCTCAACCGGGGCGCTTTGAGCCGAATTAACAAAATCCTCCACGGGTTTTGTTATTTTAACTGCCTGCACGACCTTAACCGTTTTCGCGGCTTTTACGGTTTTTATTTTTACCGGTGGCGTGACGATATTCAATTCCTCGGCCTGCGCGCCGGAAGCAAAGCCGAAATTTATTCCACCAAGCCAGTCAAAATCACCAAAGCCAATCTGGACAATGCCTCCGCGCGCATACCCCTGCATCGCTTTTCCCGCCGAAATTGCGGAAAATGCCGCGAAAATCGCAAACGCCGCTGCAAATGCCTTCAGCGCGTTTCCAGCCGTGGTAACGCTCCCATCCTTGGAGTGCACGGATTCCTTCCTTGCTATATTTTATTTTACACTTGGTTTTGATTAGCGCAAGGCGGGTGGCTTTTTTTATGAGGCAGCTATTTTTTTGACGCCGCCTGCTGCCTGACAAGCGATCTCTGGAGCTTAAGCTGGAACTTCCTGAACACCGCCTCATCAAATGCCGAATCGCGAAGAGTCTTCTCGGCCCTTTCCTGGGCCGCCTTTGCCCGCGAAACGTCTATTTCACCGCTAAGCTCGAGCGTTTCGGCCATAACGGTGACCACATCGTCACGCACCTCAAAAAAACCGCTGGAAATCACGCCGGTGGCGGGGTCGCCCGAGATGGCTTCATAAGAAAACAGCCCGGCCTCAAGCGTCCCTATCATTGGCGCATGCCCGGGCAGAATCTGTATCTGCCCCTCACTGCCATTTAGTGTAACTATCCTGGCTTGAACTTCCTTGAGCAAACACCTTTCGGGCGTAATTATTGAAAGAATTATGGCGTCAGACACGTCCCGTCACCCCACCAGCGTCTTTGCTTTTTCCATGGCGTCTTCAATCGTGCCCACCATGTAAAATGCCTGCTCGGGGATGTCATCGTATTTTCCTTCACAAAGCTCCTTGAATCCCCGGATTGTATCCTCGATTTTGACAAACTTGCCCTTCATGCCGGTAAACTGCTCGGCCACCGAGAAGGGCTGTGACAAGAAGCGCTGAACCTTGCGGGCCCTGGATACCGTGATCTTGTCGTTTTCGCTCAGCTCATCCATGCCCAAAATGGCGATAATGTCCTGCAGATCTTTATACCGCTGCAAAATAGACTGAACCTGCCGGGCGATCCGGTAGTGTTCTTCGCCGACAATGCGCGGATCCAGAATGCGTGACGTGGACGCAAGCGGATCAACGGCTGGATAAATTCCGATTTCGACCATCTGGCGCGACAGGTTGGTTGTCGCATCAAGATGCGCAAACGCTGTTGCCGGAGCCGGATCGGTGTAATCATCGGCAGGAACATAAATTGCCTGGATCGAGGTGATTGACCCCATATTGGTGGATGTAATGCGTTCCTGGAGTTCACCCATCTCCGTGCCAAGCGTTGGCTGATACCCCACGGCGGACGGAATGCGCCCGAGCAGGGCCGAAACCTCGGAGCCCGCCTGCGTGAAACGGAAAATGTTGTCAACAAACAGAAGAACGTCCTGGTTCTCTTCGTCGCGGAAATACTCGGCAACCGAAAGCGCCGAAAGAGCAACGCGGGCGCGCGCGCCAGGCGGCTCATTCATCTGGCCGTAAACCAGCGATGTTTTATTGATCACTCCGGATTGTTTCATTTCCATCCAAAGATCGTTGCCCTCGCGGGTCCGCTCCCCAACGCCGGCAAACACCGAAAAGCCGCCGTGCTCGGTGGCAATATTGTTGATGAGTTCCATGATAAGCACGGTCTTTCCTACGCCCGCGCCGCCAAAAAGACCGATTTTGCCGCCCTTGAGATACGGGGCCAGAAGATCAACAACCTTGATGCCCGTAAAAAACGGCTGAAGAGTAACTGACTGCTGGCGGAACGTGGGGGCCGGACGATGAATGGGATAATACTTTTTTGCATTAACCGGACCGGCCTCGTCAACAGGGTCGCCGATAACATTTATGATCCTTCCAAGCGTTTCACGCCCCACCGGCATCATGATCTGCGTTCCGGTATCAAGCGCCGGCTGTCCGCGCACAAGTCCGTCCGTACCATCCATTGCCACGCAGCGAACCGTGTTTTCGCCGACATGCTGGGCAACCTCGAGTACGAGATTCCACTCCTTTTCGTTGATGGCGGCATTGGAAACCCTGACTGCGTGATAAATTTCGGGAAGCCGCCCGGATTCAAACTGAACATCCACAACAGGCCCGATAACCTGCTTGATTCTTCCGATATTTTCGTGTCCGCCTGATGCTGACATGCTTATTTCTCCTGTTTCTGGGATTCTGTCCCCGCGATGATTTCCAAAAGTTCCTTGGTGATTCCGGCCTGGCGCTGTTTGTTGTATTGAAGCGTAAGCAGCCGGATCATTTCTTCCGCATTATTGGTTGCGTTGTCCATGGCCGACATGCGCGCACCGTGCTCACCGGCCTGCGATTCAAGAAGCATCCTGTATGCCTGCACATTGAAATGCCTGGTAAGAAGATCGTCCAGTATCGCGCGGGGCCCGGGCTTTAACAAATATAATGCCGCATTTTCAAGAATTCCGCCGGCATCGGCAACGCTTTCGGCTGGCTTTTTAGCTTCAAGCCCGGCCTGCATATCAAGAGATTCTTCCCAAAATGGTAAAAAATTCTCGATCTGCACTTTTTGGGATATGGCGTTTTTGAATTCGTTGAAAGCAAACTTCACTTCGTCCACGTGACCGGAAAGAAACTTCTCGATTACAATCCCTGCAAGTTTTTTAGCCTTTGCAAAACTTACCTTGCCACCAGCCTCTTCGACGTAGGGGCCCATGTTGACTTTGCGGATTTTAAAAAACTCATAAGCCTTGCGACCAACAAATCCGAGCTCTACATAACCGTACTCGCTCTCGTGCTCTTTGAGCCATGAAATCGAGCGCTTTATTATGTTTGTGTTGAATCCGGCACAAAGTCCGCGATCAGATGTAATCAGTACAAGCAAAAGGCGCTTTTTGCCGGCATCCGCGGCCCGATCCCTGCGAATGAGCGGAGAACATTCGGCGAGCTCCGGCATCACCGAAACCATTTTAAACAACTCGGCAATCCGCTTGGCATAAGGCCTTTGATTTTGAATTGCCTCCTGCGCGCGTCTTAGCTTGGCGGCAGAGACCATCTTCATTGCCTTGGTGGTCTGCTGCGTATTTTTAACGCTTGAAATCCGTTTGCGAAGATCCTTGGCGCTTGCCATTTGGCTCCCTTCGCGGCTTACGCCACGAACACTCCGTCAAATTCCTTCAGGGCCGCATCGAGCTTGCCCTTAAGCTCGTCGTCCAGGGTCTTCTTGGCCACAATGTCCCTGAAGATATCGGGATGTTTCTTGTCGATAAAATCATTAAGCTGCTGCTCATACTCCTTGAGCCGGTCCACCGGGTGTTTGTCGATAAAACCCTTTGTGCCCGCATAAATGATTATGATCTGCCTTTCAACCGGCATCGGCACATACTGGCCCTGCTTGAGAATCTCAACCAGGCGCTGTCCGCGCGAAAGCTGTTTTTGCGTTGCGGGATCAAGATCGCTGCCAAATTGGGCGAACACGGCTTTTTCGCGGTATTGCGCCAGCTCAAGGCGGAGCGATCCCGCAATCTGCCGCATTGCCTTGATCTGTGCGCTGCCGCCAACGCGGGAAACCGATATGCCGACATTAACGGCCGGCCGGACGCCCGAGTAGAAAAGATCCGTCTCCAGAAAGATCTGGCCATCGGTGATCGAAATGACGTTTGTCGGAATATACGCCGACACGTCGCCGGCCTGCGTCTCGATGATCGGAAGCGCGGTAAGAGATCCGCCGCCAAGCTTGTCCGAAAGTTTTGCGGCACGCTCAAGCAGCCTTGAATGCAGATAAAATACGTCGCCAGGATATGCTTCGCGACCGGGCGGACGACGAAGAAGCAGTGAAAGCTGCCTGTACGCCTGCGCCTGCTTGGTAAGATCGTCGTAAATAATAAGAGCATGCTTGCCGCTATCGCGGAACCACTCCCCCATGGTGACGCCGGTGTAGGGCGACAGAAACTGGAGCGGCGCCGCCTCAGATGCCGTGGCCACAACAATGATGGTGTGTTCAAGCGCGCCAAACGCCTTGAGCCTTTCAACCACTTGCGCCACGGTTGATTGTTTTTGCCCGATTGCCACATAAATACAATAAACGCCCTTGCCCTTTTGATTGATGATTGTGTCGAGGGCAAGCGCGGTTTTTCCGGTCTGCCTGTCTCCGATAATGAGTTCACGCTGTCCCCGGCCGATCGGAATCATTGAGTCAACGGCCTTAAGACCGGTTTCGAGCGGTTCTTTTACGGATTGCCTTCCAACAATTCCGGGGGCTTTGATCTCGACCTTGCGGAAATCCTTTGTCTTGATGTCGCCCTTTCCGTCGACCGGAATGCCAAGCGCGTTGACTACGCGGCCAAGCATGGCGTCACCGCATGGAACCTGTACGATCTTGCCGGTGCGCTTGACGACAGAGCCTTCTTTGACCTGTGTATCATCGCCAAAGATCGCGACACCGACGCTTTCTTCTTCAAGATTGAGCACCATGCCGGACACGTTGCCGCCAAAATCGACAAGCTCTCCGGCCATCGCCTTTTCGAGGCCATAGATGGTTGCAACACCATCGCCCACCGAAACGACCGTGCCGGTCTCTGCCACGTCGAGTTTCTTCTCAAAATCGGCGAGCTGGGTTTTCAGTATCTGGGTGATTTCTTCCGGACGTATGAGCATGCGATTCCCTGCCTTTTCCTATTTAGCGATATCAATATCGTGAACAATGCGATCGCGCAGTTTCTGCAGATGCACCCTGAGCGATCCGTCATAGCTGATGTTTCCGACCGTAACCTTGATCCCCGCAAGAAGTCGCGGCTCGACTACCGGCCTTAGCGATACCCGCTTATTGATCCTCTTGCCAAGAAGAGCCGCAATTTTATTCACCAGCTCGGTATCGGGCCGCTCGGTGGCATATATCTGGCCCACAATGCCTCCCTCGGCCACCAGCCTCAGCTCATGAAACGCATGGGAAATGTCCTCCATATGGGACATACGCCCCTTGCGCGCGACAATTATCATGAATCTTCTCATGAGTTCGTCAAAGCCGGCTTTTTTTGCAACTTCTTCGGCAAGAGCTACCTTTTCTTTTGAAGAAGTCGCGGGGCCCACAAGCGCGACGTGAAGCTGCTTTGAGTCGGCAAGCATTTGTGCCGCCTCTACGAGTTCTTTTTCCAGCCGGTCAAGCCTGTCCATGGGGCTGCTCAGATCGCAAGCAACACCATAAAGGGCTTTGGCATAGGTAAGATCAAGACTCATTGTGCGAGCGCCTCCAGGTCGTGGACAAAGTCTCCGCGGATCCGGACACGGTCTTCACTTGTCAGACGCGATCTGATCATTGTTTCCGCGCGCGACACAACCCTGAGGGCAAGTTCACGCCTGAGATCAAGCCTTACCTCTTCCTGAAGGGCCACGGCGGCCTCTTTTGCGTCCGCAACCACGGTGGCGGATACCCTTCGCCCGTCGGCAACCAGCTTCAGACGGATCGCTTCACCGTCCTGCCTGGCCTGCTCTCTCAGAATTCCTATCTCCGCCTGCATGGCCTTGAGTTTGGCCGAAAATTCGTCATATTTTTCCTGGGCGCTTTTGAGCTGGTCGGCAACCCTGGAAAGCTCGTCCCGCGTTGTTTCGTGGCGCGATCTGACAAAATCCGCAAGCGGCTGGCGGAGAAAATAAACCAGAAGACCGATCAATATGAAAAAATTAATCGCCGGCGCAATGAGAGTATGCATCAGCCCCGCCTCGCAAGCAGCTTGTCGGCAACCACCCTGGCAAAGGAATCAATGTCCCCGGCAAGTTCCTGCCTGATCTTTTCGCGCTGCGTGGCCGCTTTTTCGGCGGCTTCCTGCGTGATTTTTCTGGCCTCTGCCCACGCCTGTCCCAGCATGGCCTCCTCCTCCCGCTTGCCCTGCCCGAGCAAAGCTTCGTATTCCTTTCTTGAGGCAGCACGTTCTTCCGCCATTCTGATTTTAAACTCATCAAACTTTGATTCAGCCTGTTCCATGAGCTTTTCAGCCGCTTCGCGGTCACGCACGGTTCTTTTGTGCCTGTCGTCAAACAACTTGAGAAACGGTTTGAAATAAACATTTGATAGTATAAAAAAAAGCGCGGCAAACAGCCCAAGCTGAACAAAAAACGTATTATCCAATCCAAGCTGCTCAATGATCTCCGTCACCCGGGTCTCCAAATAAAAAAGGTTTATTAATTTTTGCTACACGCAAATGGTGGCCGGGTCAAGAAAATGAATTCACGCGGGCGGCGTTTTATCTGGAAGAAAAAATGATTGTGTGGGCTGGGCGGTTTGCCCAACCATCTTGCTGCTGCCTTCAAAAATCACGCCTTCATCAACCTTCAGGCTTGGCGTCAATATGTCGCCCCGGAATACCGCTGGCGCGTGTATCTCAACCCTGAGTTTCGCAACCACGCTGCCAGACACTTCTCCGCTGATGATTACGGTTCCGGCATCAATCTGGCCGTTTATCCGGGCCCCTTCGCCGATAATCAGGGTGTCTGGAGTATATATCTCACCCTTGAAAACACCATTTATGCGCACGGTCCCCCTGAAGCTGAGTTTTCCTTCGAATTCACAACCGCGGTCGATTACCCCGGTAACATCAAAATTTGTAACCGGAGGACTGAGATTCAGTGTACGGGCCATATATTGTCATTCTGCATCGCCGAAAGAATTCTATCAAGGTCTTGTCGCGTGGCATAATGAAATACGATCTTGCCGCGTCTTTCGCCGCCCCTAAGCTCGACTTTCGTTGACCATTTTCGAGTCAACTCCTGCGAAATATTATCAAGCCTCATTTTCAGCGGAGAAAGCGGCAGCGCAACGCTTTCTTTCCCGCTCGTGCCGTTTTCAGCTTTGCCCGCCTTTAGCATCTCTACGAGATTTTCGGTGTCCCGGACACTCATTGCCTTTTCAACAACAAGGGTCCGCGCCTGCATCACAAGCCCGCTGTCTTCAAGAGAGAGCAGCGCCTTGCCATGCCCGTATGAAATAACGCCGCGCCGGAGATCATCAATAACGGGTTCGGGAAGCTTGAGAAGCCTCATTGAATTGGAAACCGTGGCCCTGTCCTTTCCGACGCGTTTTGCAATATCCTCCTGGGTAAGGCTGAACTCCCGGGACAACCGAAGATATGCGAGGGCCTCATCGATGCAATTCAGATTTTCACGCTGCACGTTTTCTATGATGGCAACTTCAAGGGATTCCCGGTCGGTTGACTTCCTGATAACTATCGGAACGTGCTTCAGTCCCGCAATTTTTGCCGCACGAAGTCTTCGCTCACCGGCAATAAGCTGGTATCCGCTGGCACACTTCCGGACCACCAGCGGCTGGATCAATCCGTTTTCACGTATTGACTGGGCAAGCTCTTCCATTTTTTCATCATCAAAATCCCTGCGCGGCTGATACGCGTTCGGCACGATTTCTTCGAGAGTAACAAGACTGATCCCCATGTGCCGCGGTCCGCCCGCATTTGCGCTAGCGGGCTGCTCCTGACTCCGCTGCAACACCTCCTGTTGCGATACCGGTGACGGCATTGCCGCCCCCGAAAGAAGAGATGCCAAACCCTTTCCTAATACAGGCCTGCTGCTCACCGATACCCCCTCTTGTGTGCTCATATCACCATCTGATTTGTTTTGTTGAATGGCGGCGGCACCGCCCTGGTAAGCTGCTCCGCCTTTGGCTGGTTCCGTGCAAGAACCTCTTTTGCAAGATTCAAGTATGCAAGACAGCCCTTTGATTCGATATCATATAGCAGTATGGGCTTCCCGAAGCTGGAACATTCGCTGAGTCGCACATTTCTCGGCACTATTGTTTCAAATACCTTTTCTCCGAAATGCGCGCGCACCTCTTTGACCACTTCATGTGACAAGTTCATGCGTGTATCAAACATGGTCAGAACAATGCCCTCTTCTTCAAGTGCGGGGTTGAGGTTCTGTTTGATAAGCGAAACCGTATACAGGAGCTGCGAAAGCCCCTCGAGTGCGAAGTATTCACACTGCAAAGGAACCAGAAAGCTGTCTGCCGCAGTCAGGGCGTTAACGGTTAAAAGCCCGAGCGACGGCGGGCAATCAATCAAAATATAATCAAACCTGCTTTTGATTTCCGAGACAACCGCCTTCAGTTTGGCCTCTCTCGCAAAAGCAGAAACAAGCTCTATTTCGGCGCCTGCAAGATCATTTGTCGCTGGCGCAACAAACAGGCAATCCATTTCGGTGGGTTTGATGATATCTTCAATCCTGGTCTGACCGATCAGGGCATGATAAATTGTTCCGCCCGCGGCAACACTGCTTTTATCAACGCCCAAAGCACTTGAGGCATTTGCCTGGGGATCAAAATCAATTACGAGCGTTTTTCGTTCGGCTACGGCAAGAGATGCCGCCAGATTTATCGTAGTCGTTGTCTTGCCAACTCCACCTTTTTGATTTGCAAGGGCGATTACTTTACCCATTTACTGATGTCCCTCCAAATTTTCCATCCGCAACCGGGAGCGCCTTTGCGGCGCTCCCGCGAACTTGCGGTTGTGGTTGTGTGGGTAATCTCAAGCCTACTCAAAACTTTTTGTCGTTTGGAGCGACTACTCTTTGAGGATAGGCGTGAATATTTTTCACAGCAAGAAAAATCTTTGCTTAAATAACAAAAAAAGTTTCACGTGGAACACGATCTTTGGATATTCATTCGGTCAAGCGGCCCGGATCTCTAACCAGTTTAATAAAAACCCTTTCTCTGTCGCGGCGCGCCCCTACATTATACTTGTGGGTATTTGAAATTTTTATTCCGCTGCATTTTTGTGTTTCGAGCAATTTTTTTTCTTCTTTTTCCCATTTTGGCCCCTTCAGCAAAATTAAATTGTTCCACGTGGAACATTTCCGAATCCATCCGAAGATCCTGTCAAGCGGTCCAACCGCCTTTGCTACAATGGTGTTTACGCGATTTTCTCTCAAATACTCTTCGCCTCTGCCATAAAACACGCAAACATTATCAAGCGAGAGCTCTATGACCGCGCGCTTTAAAAATTCTGCCTTGTTTTTTTCTGACTCCGCCAAAATCCATTGCTTCGAATCAATTATGGCGCAAAGTATTCCGGGCAGACCCGCGCCGGAGCCGAGGTCCATTGCCGGATAATCAACGAGCCCGCTCTTTGTGAGGAAAACGGCCTCATACACGCAATCGAAATAAAATTCCTCTTCGTTTCTTATTCGTGTCAAATTCTGTTTCATGTTTTCGGCCTGAATAAGAGAATAGAAAATATTGATCCGTTCGAATTTCTTTCTGTCTCCATCCAGCATATTCAACAGATCATTACTCATTGCCTATCCCTTTTTCTCCGCTCTTCTGAAATTTTGATAAATATGACCAAATTTGCAACTGCGGCCGGGGTAATCCCGGGCATTCGGTTCATCTGTCCCAACGTCTCCGGCCTTGTTGCCTTGAGCCTGTTTTTAATCTCATTCGAAAGCCCCGGCACTTTGTCATACTCCACCCATGCCGGGATTTTCATTCGCTCCTGTCTTTTGACCCCATCCAACAACTCCAAATCCCTCTTGATGTATCCTTCATATTTTATCTGCGTTTCAATCTGTTCGTAGACTTCGCGTCTGGCATCAAGCCCGGGAAGTCCAAGCTCACAAAGTGTCCGCCAGTTAATCTCGGGCCGCTTTAATAGCTCTGCGGCCGAAACACCCTGTTTCATCCGATGATTTTCTGCAATATTCTTGTACTTTTTGATTGAATTGAGTTTTTCGGAGGTAATATCAACCTCTTTCTGACCAATAAGCCCCGCTCCCGCCGCCAGCTCAAAGAGTCTGATGTCGGCATTGTCTTCTCGTAAGGAAAGCCTGTGTTCGGCGCGCGAAGTAAACATCCTGTATGGCTCATCCGCCCCCCTTGTGGTCAGGTCATCAATCATAACCCCTATATATGCCATTTCCCTGGAAATAATCAGTGAATCTTTGTTCTGCGCCAACAGGGCGGCATTGGCGCCAGCAACAAGACCCTGTGCGGCGGCCTCTTCGTAGCCCGAGGTGCCGTTTATCTGACCGGCAAAAAATAATCCCGCAACATCTTTTGATTCAAGTGTCGACCTTAATATTCGTGGATCAATACAATCGTATTCAACAGCATATCCAAATCTTGTAAAAACAGCATTTTCAAGCCCGGCAATGGCGCGAATAAACTCTTCCTGCACATCGCTTGGCAGGCTTGTCGAAATCCCATTGGGATAATATTCATCCCCATCCAACCCCTCGGGCTCCAAAAAAACCTGGTGCTGATTCCGGTTAAAAAATCTTTTGACCTTGTCTTCAATAGAAGGACAATATCTTGGACCAACCCCCTTGATCTCTCCTGCAAATAAAGGAGAGCGGTTAATGTTTTTATTAATTATTTCATGGACTTGCGGGTTTGTATATGTAATATGACAGCTGATCTGTCTTAGTGCGGGAAATACAGGGGATTTTACATAAAAAGAAAATGGTCTTGGCTCGTTGTCGCCGCGTTGCTCCTGCAGTTTTGAAAAATCAATACTCCTTTTCAAAATTCTGGCCGGGGTTCCTGTCTTAAGTCGAAATAATTCAAAACCACAGCTCTCCAGTGATTGGCTCAGGATGTTTGAGGCGCGGTCGCCATGGCGACCGCCGATTGTTTTGTTTTTGCCAGTATGCATGAGCCCGCGCAAAAAGGTCCCTGCAGCAACGACAACGGCCCGGGCCTCAATCCGCCCGGCATCAGCCAAAACAACGCCATCCACACGATCGCAAGGATTTATTGAAATCGAGCAAGCCTCATCTGCAATAATTTTCAAATTCCTTGCGTTCGCAAGGATTTCTCCTGCCTCCCGGGAATATACATACTTGTCGCACTGCGCCCGCGTGGCTCTAACCGCAGGACCCTTGCTCGCATTCAAAATTCTATACTGAATGGCGCTCCGGTCGGCCACTATGCCCATTATCCCGCCTAGCGCATCAACCTCTTTAACTAGCTGCCCCTTGCCCAGCCCGCCTATCGAAGGGTTACAAGACATCGCCGCAATTTTTCCGGCGTCAAAAGTCACAAGCGCAGTTTTACAACCAAGCCTTGACGCAGCATATGCAGCTTCGGCGCCCGCATGCCCGGCGCCAATCACTACGACATCAAACCTTTCCACAAAATCACAAATTTTTTGTTACAAAATCCCAGTTAACAAGATCCCAAAAGGTCTCAACAAACTTTGCGCGGTTGTTACGGTAGTCAATGTAATAAGCGTGCTCCCAGACATCACACGTCATCACCGGCACCTTCCCCGAAGTCATGGGATTTCCGGCATTCGAGGTGGCATCAACAACAAGCCTTCCTTCGGCACTTTTGACAAGCCACGCCCAGCCAGAGCCGAATTGACCGACCGCCGCCTGGATGAACTTGTCCTTGAACAGCTCGAAAGAACCGAAATCCTTTTCAATTGCTGATTTTAATGCGCCGGAAGGCTGCCCGCCGCCATCCGGCTTCATGCAGTTCCAAAAAAATGTATGATTCCATACCTGGGCAGCATTGTTGAAAACCGGCCCCTGTGCCGTTTTGATGATCTCTTCAAGTGTCGCGTTTTCCAGCGCCGTGCCGGAAATCAGCTTGTTTAGATTTGTCACATAGGTCGCGTGATGCTTCCCGTAGTGGAATTCAAGTGTCTCCTTTGAAATTTTTGGCGCAAGAGCCCCTATCTGATAAGGCAATTCGGGTAGTTTGTGAATCATATTAATGTTCCTTCCTTTTGTTTATGACCCAATATGTCACTCATTTGCCGCAAGTCAATTTTTCCTAAATTGAAAATAGTGTTTTGGCGTGTTACGCCCGAAATAACCGGCTATTTGTATATCAGCCCACAGGAGGCCCGCATGAATAAAAAACTTCCAACCGTTGATATCAAGGTTGACCAGTGCAAGGGATGCATGCTGTGTATCGACAGCTGCCCGCAAAAAGTGCTTACCATGTCCACTACGTTCAATATCCTCGGATATCAATTTGCACAGCTTTCGGCCGAAGGATGCACGGGTTGCGATTCTTGTTATTATGCATGTCCGGAACCCGGCGCCATAACAATAATCAAAGAAAGAAAGAAGAGGGCAACGCCATGAAGCGGGAACTTATCAAGGGCAATGAGGCCGTTATCAAGGGCGCCGTTCTTGCCGGTTGTACGCACTATTTCGGCTATCCAATCACGCCGGCCAGCGAAATCGCACAGGCCGCCTCATATTATCTGCCCCTTTTTGGCGGCACCTTTATTCAGGCAGAAAGCGAGGTCGCCGCAATCAACATGGTATACGGCGCATCGTCCGCCGGCGTGCGAACCATGACCGCCTCAAGCGGTCCCGGAATGAGCCTGAAGCAGGAGGGCATCAGCTATCTCGCGGGCTCCGAGCTGCCGGCAGTAATTGTGGACATCATGCGCGCCGGCCCCGGTCTCGGCAACATCTGGCCCGAGCAGTCCGACTACCATCAGGTGGTAAAGGGCGGGGGGCACGGAAACTACAAGACCATAGTGCTTGCTCCAAACTCGGCGCAAGAGATGTGCGATCTCACAATACTCGCGTTTGATCTCTCCGATAAATACCGATGCACCGCAGTCGTGCTCACGGATGGATATACCGGCCAGATGATGGAACCGGTTGAATTTCCGGAAGAGCTCAAAAAAGCTCCATACAAGGAGTGGGCCCTCTATGCGGATCAGAAACATCGCAAAAACCTTGTGACCTCCATCTTCATGAGCCCGCAAACGCTCTTCGAGGTCAACACCCGCCTCAACCAGCGCTACAAAACCATCGAAAACAACGAAGTGCTGTTTGAAGACCTGCACGCATCTGATGCCAAGCTCGTGATTGTCGCCTATGGAATCATGAGTCGCGTGGCACATAACGCGATTGAAGAGCTTCGCGCTTCCGGCCTAAAAGTCGGCTTGATGCGCCCGAAAACCCTCTGGCCGTTCCCTGTCAAAAAATTAAAGGAGCTGTGCACGTCCGCGCAGGCATTCCTTGTGGCCGAGATGTCAAACGGCCAGATGCTCGAAGACGTGAAACTTGCCATCGAACATTCGCGCCCGATCGAGTTCTTCGGCACCTGGGGCGGCACCGTCCCGTCTGTTGACGAACTCAAGAGCGCAATCAAAACCACCTACGAAAAAACAACCAGATAAAGCTGGAGGCCCCACGATATGGAAGAAAAAGAAATTGTTACCAAAGGCAAACCCGAGGCTCTGTACGAAACGTTCTTTCGCAAGGACGGCAAAGACAAGTCAACCACCCATTACTGCCCCGGCTGCGGCCACGGCCGCGTGCACAAGCTGATTGCCGAGTCCCTTAACGAGCTGGGCGTTGCGGACCGGGCGGTATTTGTCTCTCCGGTCGGCTGTTCGGTGTTTGCATATTATTATATGAATATGGGCAACGTACAGGCCGCGCACGGCCGCGCACCCGCAGTTGGCACCGGAGTTGCCCGCGCACGGCCGGACAGCATTGTCATCAGCTATCAGGGCGACGGGGATCTGGCGGCCATCGGCACGGCTGAAATACTTCATGCCGCGAACCGCGGCGAAAACATGACCGTAATTTTCATTAACAATGCAATTTACGGAATGACCGGCGGCCAGATGGCCCCCACCACCATGATCGGCCAGAAAACCCTTACCTCTCCGCGCGGCAGGTCGTCGGACAATGAGGGTTTTCCGATCCGCATGTGCGAAATCATCTCGACACTTGAGGCTCCGGTTTATGTTGAACGCACCAGCTGTACTGACGTCAAAAATATTTTAAAAACAAAGCGCGCGATCAAAAAGGCGTTCAAGCTCCAAACAGAGCGCAAGGGGTTTTCGTTCATTGAAATACTTTGCGCCTGCCCGACCGGCTGGAAAAAAACCCCCAGGGATTCGATCAAATGGATCCAGGAAACGCTTGAGCCGTATTTCAAACCGGGCGTCTACAAGGACGCGTCAGAAACCGCCCAGCCCAAACCGCGCATTGAGCCGTCAACCGATCCTGAACAGATCTTCACCGCACTCAACCTGCAAAAAGGCAAGTCCCCGCGCGCCACCGGCCGCAACATCGGCGAAAAGCGCATCAAGCTCGCCGGCTTTGGCGGACAGGGCGCTCTCACCGCCGGAGTTGCGATTGCCACCGCCGGCATGCATGACGGCTTTGACGTATCATGGCTTCCGTCCTATGGACCCGAGATGCGCGGAGGCACGGCAAATTGTTCGGTAATTATTTCGGACAAGCGCATCGGCATGCCGGTTGTGCTGAATCCCAATATCCTGGTGGCCCTGAACGGCCCGTCCCTTGATTCCTTCGAAGACGACGTCACTCCCGGCGGCCTTGTAATTGTCAACAGCTCCCTCATTGAGCGCAAGCTGAAGCGAGCAGACGTCAAATCCGTCTATGTCCCGCTCACGGAAATCGCAACCAATCTGGGGCTCAAGGCGGCGGCCAATATGGTCGCGCTTGGCGTTGTTCTTGGCTGCGAAAAACTTTTTGACAAGGAGCGCCTGCATGAGGTTTTTAAAACCTCGCTAAAACGCAAAGACACGCTCGAAATGAACATCAAAGCCGTTAATGCCGGTTTTGAGTTCGTACAAAAACACTAGTCCAGAAAATCTTCCGGCGGGCCCTTGGGGCTTTGACGCATGCGCGGGCGGACGCTGCCCTGGCTGCCGGTTTGGATTCCGCCACTTCCCCGCTCAAGCCTGAACTGAAGATCGAGCGCGGTCATGACATCAAGCAGCTTGTCAAGCCGAAGCGTGGATTTGCCGTTTTCAAGCATATAAATAAACACTACGCCACACCCCGCCAGGGCGCCCAATTGCTCTTGAGTCAGCCTCAGCAGCTTGCGTTGTTGTCGTATTTTAAGCGCCAAACCACCGACAGTCTTAGCCCTGTCCATCTTCTGACAATTATCCGGTTCACTCATTAAGATTGCAATATGTTTATTGCTTGCATTAAAAGCCTTTTTGTACAAAATATAACTAAATTTTTCGGAGGCAAGATTAATGACTGGAAATAACAATCGCGGGGTTTTGTTCAAGGAACATTCAGACTATCAATTCATTGATGCCAAGGTAAATTCCAACACTCTCGTAATAGGCGGAGGAATTGCCGGCATCCAGGCCTCCCTGGAGGTCGCCAATGCCGGTTATCAAGTTTATCTTGTTGAAAAAAGCGGCACCATCGGCGGGCACATGGCCATGTTCGACAAAACCTTTCCTACGCTCGACTGTGCCGCCTGTATTCTTACGCCGAAAATGGTGGAAGTCGGGCAGAATCCCAATATCAAACTGATGACGCTCTCCGAGGTCAAGGAAGTCCGGGGCGCTCCCGGAAATTTTAAAGTGAAAATCGAGATGAAAACACGGAGAGTTGACATCGCGACATGCATCGGTTGCGGAATATGCACCGAAAAATGCCCCGCCAGGGCGCCAAGCGAATTTGATGCCGGCATCTCACAAAGAAAAGCGATTTATATCCCGTTTCCGCAGGCGGTTCCCAATAAATATCTTGTCGACAAGGATTCCTGCACCTATTTCAAAACAGGAAAATGCAGGGTTTGTGAAAAAGTCTGCCCCGCAGGCTCGGTCAAGCTTGATGACAAGGATTCGGAAATCGAGATCGAGGTGGGAAACATTATTGTTGCCACCGGCTTCAAACCCTTTGATCCGGCTCGCGCGGAACAATTCGGTTACGGCAGATATAAAAACGTGCTGGCCCCGCTTCAATTCGAGCGGCTTATCAACGCCTCGGGGCCGACCGCCGGACAGATCAAAATGCAGACCCAGGACAAAAAGGGCAAGTGGGTTTACTCTACGGACGGAAATGAGCCGGAGTCGGTCGCGATCATCCACTGCGTAGGCAGCCGCGACCACAATTACAACAAGCACTGTTCGCGGGTTTGCTGCATGTACTCTCTCAAGTTTGCGCATCTGATCAAGGAAAAACTTCCGAACGCCGAGGTCTTTGAATACTACATCGACATGCGCGCCTTCGGTAAGGGTTATGAAGAATTCTATCAGAGAATCAAGGAAGAGGGCGTTCATATCATAAGGGGCCGCACCGCCAAGGTCGAAGAGGCCGGCAACCGGCTCAAGATCCGGAGCGAGGACATTCTAGCTGGAAAGCTGATCGAACAGAATGTTGACATGGTTATTCTTTCTGCGGGCCTGGAGCCGCGTGAAAACGCAAAAAACATTGCGGGCATGCTGGACGTTTCTTCTGATGAGACCGGCTGGTTGACCGAGGTCAATGACAAATCCGCACCGTTTGTTTCGAACAGACCCGGCATTTATCTCGCCGGCACCTGTCAGGGCCCCAAGGACATCCCGGACTCGGTGGCCCAGGCCTCCGCCGCCGCGGCAGTTGTCCTTCAAAGCATAGGCAGCGGAAAAATCAAGAAGTACGTAGCTGACACGACTGCAACATCGCTTTAAAAACCATTTGAGGTTGAAAAATGAATGACATCAGAATTGAACCCAAGCTAAAAGAAAAACTGGAAGCCTTCGGCCTTGCGGACAACAATCTGTGCTTCAATTGCGGAAACTGCACCGCCGTCTGCGGACTTACGGAACGGGATCTCACCTTTCCAAGAAAGGGCATCCGCCATCTTCAACTGGGAATGTCGGAAAAGGTGAATCAAAGCGTTGAACCCTGGCTCTGTTATTACTGCGGAGACTGCTCCAAAACCTGCCCCAGGGAGGCAAATCCGGCCGAACAGATGATGTCTCTGCGGCGTTATCTGACATCCGTTTACGACTGGACCGGACTGTCGTTCAAATTCTATACTTCCAAGCTCTGGGAACTCGGAGCGCTTCTTTTTGTTGGCGCGATAGTCCTCGGCCTCTTCGGCCTGTATCATGCAACCAGCGCCGAACCCATCATCTGGGATCTGCGTGACGGCTATGTTCACCTTAACAGCTTCGCCCCCGTCATGTACGTTCACTATGCCGACTGGGTAATGGCTGGCATTCTGTCTTTTTTCCTGCTTTCAAACCTGTTCAACATGTATTTGACCATAATGAGATCCGACAAGAGTCTGAAAATTCCGCTCCACCTTTATTTTACCAAGATCTTTTCCATCCCGCTTCATTTTGCGACACAGATGCGATTTAAAAAGTGTGATAATAAAATCGGATTCTGGTTCATGCATCTTTTTCTCATGTCAGGATACGGCTTTATGTTCATCCTCGTGTTAGTGCTTCTTCCCTGGTTTCAGATTGATCAGGGCATCAACTGGACAACCTATCCGGGATATTATGCAACATTTGCGCTTTTGTATGGCAGTATTTACTGCATAATCGGCCGCTTGAGAAAAAAGGATGAAGTCCACAGATACACGCATCCCAGCGACTGGATATTCCTGATCATGCTGTTTCTCACAACCCTGACCGGCATTATGGTGCATGTTTTCAGATATTATCTGCTCATGCCGGCGGCCACCTATTACACATATGCGATACATCTGGCCATTGCGGTTCCCATGCTGGTTGTTGAAGTCCCTTTTTCAAAGTGGGCACATCTCGCATTCAGGCCCTTTGCGATGTATTTTGCTGACATTAAAAAAGCCGCGCTTGCTATAAAAAAATAGGGGATAATCAAATGTTAAAAAACACCAGAATTAATCATTTTATGCGGAGGCAACCACTGTGGAACCTATAAGGATTGGCGTTTATATCTGCTGGTGCGGTTCAAATATCGCAAAAATGGTCGATGTTGAGCGGCTATCGAAGGAATTTTCAAATTTTCCGAACGTTGTGGTCGCAAAAGACTATAAATACATGTGTTCGGATCCGGGACAGGATCTTATTGTTAAGGACATACAAGAACACAAGCTGAACCGGGTCGTGGTAGCGGCATGCTCGCCGAGAATGCACGAGATAACTTTTCAGAACGCCCTCAAAAAGGCCGGCCTGAACGCTTTTCTTTTTGAAATGTCAAACATCAGGGAACAGTGCTCCTGGGTACATACCGACAAGGAACTTGCCACCGACAAGGCCAGGGCTCTCATCAAGGCGGCAATAAGCAGGGTGATACACCATGAGCCCCTGGAAAAAAGAACGGTCGAAATCAATCCGGCCACGCTGATTATTGGTGGCGGAGTCGCCGGAATCACGGCGGCCCTTCAACTTGCCGAAGCCGGTAAAAAAGTATTTCTCGTGGAAAAAACCGGCATGCTCGGCGGCAATGTCGCCCGGCTGCACACAACCTATCCGCACCAGTATCCCGCGGCAATCCTGTTGAACACGCTGGTCAACAAGGTTGAGGCCAATAAAAACATCCAGGTCTTCAAGGATTCCATGGTTGTTGAAAACTCCGGCTATATAGGCAATTTCAAGTCCAAGATCTCTACAAAAGGGAAAACAACGGAAATCGAAGTCGGCAATGTCATTGTTGCAACAGGGCTTACCGCCTTCAATCCTTCGAAGCTCTCGCGCTTTGGTTATGGCAGAAATCCGGACGTCATCACGTCTGTTGAATTCGAGACAATGGCTAAATCCGGAAAAATCACAACAAAAGCCGGGGCGGTGCCCAAAACCGTTGCAATCGTGAACTGCGTGGGCAGCCGCGACCAGGACTCTCACGAATACTGTTCGCGCTGCTGTTGTCAAAACTCCCTTAAATACGCGAACCAGATAACCGCCAGCCATCCTGACGCGTCCGTTTATCTCATCCATTCAGACATGCGGTCGTTCGGCAAGGGCTGTGAAGAATTCTACGAACTGGCATCAAAAAACGGAACCATCTTCGCGCTTTTTGACATCAAAACCCCGCCTGTCGTCAAAGCGACCGGCGCCCGGCCCGTTGTGGAGCTTAAAGAAAAAATGTCAGGTGAAAATCTTGAGATTGCCGCCGATCTGGTCGTCCTCTCAGTCGGAATGGAGGCAAACACCGATTCGCACGATATTGCCAAACTTGTCAGCATCAGCGTCGACAAGAACGGTTTTTTCATCGAAAAGCATCCGAAGCTTGATCCTGTGGCCACAACAACCGACGGAATCTACATCGCCGGATGCTGCCATGGTCCCAAAGACATAACTGACTCCGTAATTCAGGCAAGCGCCGCCAGCGCGAGAATCCTGGCAACTGTCGCAAAAGGAAAGGTCGAGATTGCGGCTATCACGTCTTCGGTCACCGAGGAGCTTTGTGCCGGCTGTCAGACCTGCATCAAGGTTTGCCCCTATCTTGCGATATCTTTTGATGAAGTAAAAAAGGTGTCTGTTGTCAATGAGGCCCTTTGCAAGGGTTGTGGAACCTGCACTTCCGCCTGCCCCTCCGGCGCTATCGGCAGCAAGCATTTCATGCGGGTGCAGATCATATCGCAGATCGAGGGTCTTCTTGCTTTCGAAAAGCAAAGCAAACTCGACGGTAACAACAAAAGAGAGGTCATATAAATGAGTAACTTTGAACCAACCATTGTTGCTTTTTTGTGCAACTGGTGTTCCTACACCGGAGCGGATCTTGCCGGGACATCGCGCCTCAAATACAGACCCAATGTCCGGGTTATAAGGATAATGTGTTCCGGCCGCATTGAGCCGGCCTTTGTGTTGAAGGCCTTTCAAGAGGGGGCGGACGGAGTCATCATCTGCGGCTGTCACCCGGGCGATTGTCACTATCATTCCGGAAACTACAAGGCGCTAAGACGGTACTATCTCATGAAAGAATACCTGAAACAGATGGGAATTGAAGAGGACAGGTTCAAGCTTGACTGGGTCAGCGCAAGCGAAGGTCATCGGTTTGCCGAGCTGGTCAACGAGGTTACCGGGAAAGTTGCGGCCCTGGGACCGTGCAAAATCAGCTCCAATATCGCGCGCTTCACCTGAATAAAGGATAAATATAATGAACACACAAAATAAACCAAAACTCAAAGTGGCCATTTACTGGGGCGCCGCCTGTGGTGGTTGCTGTGTTTCCGTGCTTGATGTACACGAGAAGGTTCTTGACATCGTAAAAGCCGTGGATTTTGTATTCTGGCCGATCGCACTCGACATTAAATACAAGGATGTCGACGCCATGCCCGACAAATCCATTGATGTCTGTCTATATAATGGAGCAATCAGAAACAGCGAAAATGAACATATCGCCAAGGTTTTGAGAAAAAAATCAAAAGTGCTGGTCGCGTACGGTTCATGCGCGCATTTGGGCGGCATCCCCGGTCTTGCAAATCTTACGACCAAGGAAGAAATCTTCCGGCGCGCCTATGAAGAAAGCGAATCAACCGTCAATCCGGACAAGATCCGCCCCACGACGGAAACAAAAATGCCGGAGGGAACCCTTACCCTCCCGCATATGTACAACGACGTTAAAACGCTGGCACAGACAGTACAGGTGGATTATTTCATCCCCGGCTGTCCTCCCCAGACAGAGCGTCTGGTTGAAGTCCTGATGCTCATTATTGAAGGCAAGCCGCTCCCGCCCGCCGGGTCTGTCGTGGGTGCGCTTGAAAAAACGCTGTGTGACACCTGCCCGCGCACAAAATCGGACAAAAAACTGGTAAAAGAATTCAAACGCCCCTGGCAGGTGCTTGATGACGGCATAACCTGTCTGCTTGAACAGGGGATCATCTGCATGGGACCGTCAACCCGCGGTGGCTGTGGTGCGAGATGCATCAGCGGCAACTACCCCTGCCGTGGCTGTTATGGCCCTCCGACCGATTCTCCGGATCCGGGCGCCGCCATGATGTCGGCAATTGGATCCATGATGGACGTCGAAAAGGACGAGGATATCAAAAAAATTGTTGAACAGGTCGTGGATCCCGCCGGAACCTTCTACCGGTTCAGCGTTCCCGGCTCAATTCTGCGGAGGGCCTTAAAATGAAACGATATACAATTGATCCGATCACGCGTCTTGAAGGCCACGGAAAAATTGAAATCTTCTGTAACGACGACGGAAGCGTTCAAAATGTGTACTTCCAGGTTCCGGAACTCCGCGGGTTTGAAAAATTCTGCGAAGGCCGGCCTGTGGAAGAACTTCCGATGATTGTGTGCAAAATCTGCGGTGTTTGCCCCGAAGCGCACCATCTTGCGTCGGCAAAAGCCGTTGATGCCGTTTTTGGCGTTGAAATCCCCTCTGCCGCAAAAAAACTCAGGGAACTCATCTATGCCGCACATTATATTCACAGCCACATCGCGCATTTTTACGCGCTTGCAGCCCCGGATTTCGTTGTAGGCCCGACGGCCAGCCCGGCCGAGCGCAATGTTCTTGGGGTTATCGGAAAGGTGGGGGTGCAGATCGGCTCCGAAGTGCTGAAGCACCGGCGACTGGCCCAGGAAATCCAGAAGGAACTTTGCGGCCACCAGACCTACTGCGTTTGCGCAATTCCGGGCGGAAACAACAAGGCGCTTTCCGAAGAGAAGCGGAAGGAATTCGAAATAATCGCAAAGAGCTGCGTTGATTTTTCAAAGTTCTCCTTGAAAATTTTCAATGACGTTGTTCTGGCAAACAAGCAATATGTCGATATCATTTTAAACGGCCCGTATGCCCTCAACATCCACTCGATGGGCACCGTTGATGCCAATAACAAGGTCAATTTCTACGACGGAAAAATCCGGGTGGTCGATACAAAAGGGGTGGAAATCTGCAAATACGACAGCAAGGACTACAGGGATCATATTGCCGAACGTGTAGAATCCTGGAGTTATCTGAAATTTCCATATCTCAAGGCCAAGGGCTGGACGGGTTTTGTCGAAGGACAGGATTCGGGCGTATATCACGCTACTCCGTTATCACGGCTTAATGCCGCTGACGGCATGGCAACGCCGGTGGCCCACGAAGAATATCAAAAAATGTACTCAACGCTGGGCGGAAAGCCGGTGCACGCAACTCTTGCGATGCACTGGGCGAGACTTGTTGAGCTCGTCTATGCGTCCGAAAGACTGCATGAACTTTGCCGAGACAAAGAAATCACGGAACCCAAAGTACGGGTTCTCCCGACCAATACCCCGTCCGAGGGCGTAGGAAGTGTTGAGGCCCCGCGCGGCACGCTGACTCATCACTACTGGACTGACTCGCGCGGGATTGTCAAAAAAGTGAATATCGTCGTCGGCACCACGAACAATAACGCTCCGATCACGATGTCGATTAAAAAAGCCGCAATGGGGCTTATTAAAAAGGGCACCGTGGTAAACGAGGGAATTCTCAACATGATTGAGATGGCCTTCAGGGCTTATGACCCCTGCTTTTCGTGTGCAACCCACAGTCTTCCCGGCAACATGCCGATGATTGTGAATATCCGCGATGCAAAGGGTGAAATCGTTCAGACCATCAAGCGCGGCTAGGAAGCGGGCAACAGGTGGGACAACGGGCGCTCGTATACGGAATAGGAAATCCTATTTTAACCGACGACGCCATCGGTCCTAAAATTTGCGATCACCTTAAAATAAATCGCCCGATACCCGGAGTGGAATATAGAACCGGTGCCGTCGGGGGATTGTGCGCTCTGGAGCAGATTCTGGGTTATGAGCGTGTTGTTTTCATTGATGCAATCAGGACAAAAGACGGTATTCCGGGTGATGTGTATGAATTCGGCCTCAGCAACTTCAAGGAAACGCTCCATTTGTCGAGCTTCCATGATCTCTCCTTTCTTTCCGCAATCGAGATGGGCAAGAACATGGCCTTCAAGGTTCCCGGCGACATCAGGATAATAGCGATAGAAATCGTTGAGGACCTTGTTTTTTCAAACAGCTTCTCGCCTGAAATTGAAAAAAAATATCCACTGATTCTAAAGGAGGTTACGGAGTGGTTTGATAGATGCTTCGTAGCCACCCCATGACCACGCACCTGACCGTCCTTACATTGCGAAACGCCAGCTGGTTCTGCCATCTCCGGTGGTTTGTTGTGTTGTTTCTGCTGGTTTCCGCATTATTGCTTTACGGCGGTCTCGGGGTGCATATAGGCATACAAGAGCCGCCTCACTGGCTGCTGGCCCTTTCCGCCATCCTGACCGCAACAAATCTTCTATACCGATGGCACCTTAGAAAAAACATTCACAATCCGCGGCTGTCTGTTATTTCTTACAACCTCTGGATACAGATCATTATCGACCTTGTGCTCCTAACCGTCACCATCCATTTCATCGGAAGCTCCGGCACTCTTGTCCCCTGCGCATATCTTTTTCATATCGTGCTGGCCTGCATATTTTTTGACAAAATTAAATCATTTCTTGTCGCGGCGCTTTCCTTTGTTCTCTATTTTTCCTGTCTGGCCCTGGAATATTCCGGCAGCCTCCAGCCAAAATCACTTTTTTTGGCCTCCGGCAGACCGCATTTTGATCTTGCCGGTTCTGCGATCGACCTTGTCTCAATTTCCGGACTGCTTTTTTTCATCTGGTTTCTGACGTCACGCCTCTCCGAAAATCTCCGCCAGCGCGAACATGATCTCCGCGAGACAAATGCCCAGCTCATCAAAACGCAAAAAGAAAAAAGCAGGCACATGCTTCGTACAACGCACGAGCTGAAGGCCCCATTTGCAGCAATTCATGCAAATCTGCAGCTTTTGTTGAACGGATACTGCGGCGTCCTTGCCGACGACGCCAAAGACGTCGTTACCAGGGTCAGCGCCCGCTGCGGCCTCCTCTCCCGGGCCATTCAAAGCATGCTGCAACTGAACAACATAACAACCGTCAGCCGGGATGCGCTCAACTGGCAGCGCCTGGATCTGAAGGATGTTCTGCAATACTGTATAGAGCAAATAACGCCGCTGGCCGGACAAAAGTCCATTATTATTGAAAGCCATCTTGAATCGGCATTAATCATCGGCGTTGAAGATCACATGAAAATCTGCTTTGACAACATTCTTTCAAACGCGATTGTCTATTCCAGGGCCGGTGGCCTCGTCCGCGTGTTGTGCCACGGATCCGACAGCGGCACGGCCGTTGTTTCGGTTGAAGACAACGGCATCGGGATTGATCCCGCTAAAATCCCTTTCATTTTTGATGAATATTACAGGACAAAAGAGGCGGTTGCACATAACAACTATTCGACCGGGCTTGGACTTGCAATTGTCAATAATATTGCAAGAATCCACTCCATAACAATTGACGTTCAAAGTATTCCCGGTAGTGGCTCAAAATTCACTTTACGCGTTCCGACGGTCGGTATAGTCGGTATAGAAGGAGACTGATTATGGCACGAGTGTTGATAGTTGATGATGATGCTGACTTTGCAAATGCTATTGCAAAAACCGTGGCAAGCGACGGCCATTTGACCGAGATCCAGCTCGACACCGCCAGCGCCATGAAAAGCATTGAAACCAGGCGGCCCGATCTTGTGATTCTTGATGTCATGTTCCCGGAAAACGATACCGCCGGTTTCGAATTCGCCCGCCAGCTTCGCAACAATGACGAGTGTAAAAACATGCCGATACTGATGCTTACCGCCATAAATGCAAAATCAAGCCTCGGCTTCGGCGCCAAGGACATCGATGAATCCTGGCTTCCGGTTGATGATTTCCTCGAAAAGCCGGTGGATCTGAATATTCTCAAGCAGCGCGTGGCGCAGATGCTCCAAAGATAGGGTTCCCGCTATTTGAACTATTTGAAAATATCTGTTGATCGTTCGGCAAACAAATACAATGGGGACCAGTACACCCCGAGCACCAGCACAGGAACAGCCAGAATCACCGCTATTGCCGCAAAAGCCGCAGGAGCCCGCTTCATTATATTGTTGCCGGAAACCGGCTCCTTAAGAAACATCGCCTTGATTATCCGGGCATAGTAATAAAGCGAGACCGCAGAATTAACAACGCCGGCAAGCGCAATCACATAATACCAGTACCCGGCCTTTTTAATCAGCGCGGCAAACAGATAGAATTTACCGATAAACCCGCCGAAAGGAGGGATGCCGACAAGCGAAAAAAGAAATATCGTCATGAGCACCGCCAGAAGGGGCTGTGTTTTAGACAGTCCGTCATAGGTGCTTATTTCCTCGCTTCCACCCGCCGAAGCCCTTACCGACATTACCACGACAAAAGCCCCGAGGTTCATCAGCATGTAAACTGCCGCATAAAACATCACGGCACTGGTGCCATCCGGTGATCCGGCCGAAACCGCCATCAACATGTAGCCCGCATGAGCAATGCTTGAATATGCCAAAAGCCTTTTGATGTTGTTTTGATGAATCGCCGCAATATTTCCGAGTGTCATCGTGGCGACGGAGATAATTCCGATAATGGCCGGCCACGGGATCGTACCGGCAGGAAGCGCCGAGATTAGAAACCGGATCAGAACGGCAAAGCCTGCTGCTTTCGGGCCGACAGACAGGATCGCGGCAACAGGCGTCGGAGCGCCCTCGTAAACGTCCGGGCACCACATATGGAATGGAACCGCCGCAATTTTATAAGCAAATCCGGCAAAAACCATCATTACCGAAACAGATCCGATCAGCTTCGCGGAAGTTGTCGCACCACCCGCGAAAATCTGCTCCAGTCCACGTCCGATTTCCACAATATCAAGAGAGCCGACAAGCCCGTAAAGATATGAAAAACCAAAAAGCATCAGCCCGCTGGCCAGCGCGCCATAAACCACGTATTTGAGCGCCGCCTCTGTTGAGCGCTTGTCGCGGCGCCGGAAGGCGACCAGCACATACGAGGCAACCGAAAGAAATTCGAGCGAAAGAAATATCATAAGCGCATTTGTGGCGCTTGAAAGCAGAAACATGGCAAGCGTCATGGCCAGAAGAATTGCGTAGTACTCCCCGTCCCGGTCACGCTCGACCTCATCAGAAAAATATGAAAAAACAACGGCAGCGCACACGGCCACGGCAAAAAGCGCCTTGAAATAAACAGAAAAAGCATCCGCATGAACCATTCCGCCGAACAAAAGACCGCTTGACGACGCGGGACAAAACAGGCAAATGCCGGCGCCACACACCGTCACAAACGCTATTGCCGCAACAACAACTCTTTTTATGGGTTTTCGGGACAAGAACAAATCCGCCACAAAAGCGGCCAGAACGCCCGCGACCAGAACAATCTCGGGGCAGAAGGCCGTCAGATCCTGCTGCATACCACATCCATAAGCGCGTGCAATGACTTGTTCATCAGATCAAACACCGGCAGCGGATAAAATCCGAATATTATGACCATGACACCAAGCGGATAAAGCGTGATGCGCTCGCGCCAGTTGAGATCCCAGAGAGTGCTCCATTTGTCGTTGAGTTTGCCAAGAAACATCCTCTGTATGGTCCATAGATAATACGCCGCCGTGATAATCACCGCAGTTGCCGAAACCACAGTGAATAATCTGAATTTTACAAAGGCCCCCGCAAAAACCAGAAATTCACCGATAAAACCCGCAAGTCCCGGAAGTCCGAGGCTTGCCATGAACGCAAGCCCCATGATGCCCGAATATTCCGGCATCTTCTGCGCAAGACCGCCAAATCCTTCGATGTCCCTTGTATGCGCACGGTCGTATATCACCCCGGCTATCAAAAACAGCATGGGAGATATGAGCCCGTGACTAACCATCGTAAACACCGCCCCCGTGATCCCCTGCGGGGTCATGGCGGCCATTCCCAAAAGCACAAAGCCCATATGACTTACCGACGAGTATGCGATCATCTTCTTGAGATCTTTTTGTGCAAGGCAGACAAATGCGGCATAAACAATATTGATCATCCCGAACACCGCGATCGTATGCGCGGCCCAGTTGGCCGCATCTGGAAGCATCTGAAAATTGAACCGGAGCATTCCATAGGCACCCATCTTGAGAAGAATGCCGGCCAGGATCACCGAGATGGGCGTGGGCGCCTCAACGTGCGCATCCGGCAGCCATGTGTGAAACGGAAACATTGGAACTTTGATCGAAAAGCCGATGAAAAGCCCCACAAACACGATTTTTGAAAAAGCAAAACCCAGAACCGGCGCGGCGCCGGCAAAAAAACCCGCCTGGCCCATGGCCGAAAGCGCCATTATGTTGAAGGTGTGCTGCGCCGGAGTCCCGTCAACAAGCGTTGACGGGCCGGACGCATAATAAAGACCAATCATGCATAAAAGCATGAGCACTGATCCCGCAAGCGTATAAAGAAAGAATTTAATCGCAGCGTATTCTTTGCGCGGCCCCCCCCAGATACCAATCAAAAAATACATTGGAAGCAGCATGAGTTCCCAGAAAATATAGAACTGGAAGAAATCAAGAGCGCAAAACGTTCCAAGCATTCCGGTTTCAAGCAGTAAAAACATCACCATGTACCCCGGCACCTTCTTACCGGTAAAATGCTGCCCCTCGATTTTTCCCCACCAGGGAACAGAGGCGATCATGGCTACAAAAGTTATGAGCGCGGTAAGCAGAACCATTGTAATGGATATCCCGTCAACGCCCATGAAATATTCGATGTTGAACTGTCTCATCCAGACAAAGTGATGGACAAACTGCATGCCCGTGGAATTGCCGTCAAAGCCGGCCCACAGCCGCACAGCAAGCAAGAGCACTCCAAGCGTACTGACAAACGCTATGGCACGCGACACATTGTCCAGGGCGGCCTTGGACAAGGAAAACACGTAATTCAGGATAACAAGCCCGATAATCAACCCCGCGCCAATCATGGGCAGGAAGGTCATCCAGGTAAGCAGTGTTGAAGTTGTTTGATATTCCATGCGATCAGTCCCTCACTCAGCCAAACAAGATAAAATTCATTATAACAAGCGCTATGGCCCCGCTTATTGCAATATAAAGATATGTGCGCAGATTGCCGGTCTGAACGAGCCTCAGCGCCGAGCCCATTGAGGCAATTGACCACGCCGTGCCATTTACCGCGCCATCCACAACGTGTGTATCGGTCAACCCATGCACCCGTCCAACGAGCCTCCCGAAAAGGCCCGCAAAATTGACAAGCGCATCCACTATGTTGCGGTCTATCCAGTCACAGATCTTTCGAAACCACATGACAAAACCGACAAAAACCGCATCATAAATTTCATCAACATAATACTTGTTATAGACCAGCCTGTGTATGCCGCAAACCAGTGGATGTTTGCTTTCAATAAGCCGGGAAGGCGCTGCATTGCGGTTGTCACGATAAAGCCATCTGGCAAACGCCCAGCCGGTAAGGGCAAGCGCAACCGAAAATATCATGAGCGCCCATTCGTGTCCGCTGCCATGACCGGCACTGCGGATGATCTCCGCCGATCCGCTGAAAACAGGATCAAGCCAGTGATGCAGATATGATGGCAAATGCCAGAGATGTGGCAGCCCGATAAACCCCGCTACAAGTGAAAACGCCGCAAGAACCACAAGAACGTGCGTCATATTGCGGGGGGATTCGTGAGGCTGGTGCCCGCCATGTCCGTTATGCCCGTGAGCTCCGCGATATTCGCCGGTAAACGTCATATAATATGATCTGAACATGTAAAATGCCGTGCAAACCGCGCCAAGCGCCCCGAGCGCCCAGATCATGAGCCCGCCGCCAGGAAAAAGAAGATTTCCGGAGTCAAAAGCCTTCCACAGGATTTCGTCTTTTGAAAAGAACCCGGAAGTGAAAGGAAATCCCGCAATGGCACAACAGGCGATAAAATATGTCCATGCCGTGACTGGCATGAATTTCTTCAGCCCGCCCATGCGTCGCATGTCCTGCTCGTGATGGCAGCCAAGAATAACGCTGCCGGAACCGAGAAAAAGACAGGCCTTGAAAAAGGCATGCGTCATTACATGAAAAATCGCCACCCAGTATGCGCCCACGCCAACACCGATAAACATGTACCCAAGCTGGCTCACGGTGGAATATGCCAGGACCTTCTTGATATCGTGCTGAAAAAAACCGATCGTCGCCGCAAACACGGCAGTTACCGCGCCAACAAGCGCGACCCAGCTCATTACCAGCGGACTGAGCGCAAACACAAAATGCAGTCTGGCCACCAGATATACCCCGGCAGTAACCATGGTGGCGGCATGGATGAGCGCGCTAACCGGCGTAGGGCCTGCCATTGCATCGGGAAGCCAGACATACAGCGGTATCTGCGCAGATTTTCCCATGGCGCCGACAAAGAACAAAATCCCGATCATCGAAATCAAGCTTAAGCCAAGCACGGTTTGAGACGAAAGAGCCTCCCGCACCGCGGGTTGGGCAAGTATCTCCTCGATATTCCTGAAAACAACGCTTGAACCGCCCGTTACGCCATGAATGCTCCAAAAAAGAAGCAAAAGCCCGAGCAAGAATCCAAAATCCCCGATCCGGTTGACAATAAACGCTTTCATGCCGGCAACAGCATTTTTCTTCTCTTTATACCAGAAGCTGATGAGCAGATATGAACAAAGGCCAACACCCTCCCAGCCAACGAACATCAGGATAAAGTTGTCGGCAAGAACCAGCACGAGCATGGTAAACATGAAAAGATTGAGATAGCTGAAAAATCTCCAGTAACTCGGCTCTTCATGCATATAGCCGACGGAATAAATATGAATCAGGGTGCCAACAAAAGTTATGAATCCGCACATCACCAGCGCAAGCGGATCCATTAAAAAGGCCACCCCGGCGTCCACTGAACCAACCGGCATCCAGCTCCAGAGCGTTATCGTTAGCACCCGTTCGTGATGCGGAAGTGAAACAAGCCTGGCAAACGCCAGCACCGTAATTACAAACGAAATGCCCGGCATCAGGATTGCCGGAACATGGACTGCGGCATAACCAAATCTCTTTTGCATCCTGGCCCCGACAAACGCGTTGTAGGCCGCGCCCAGAAGCGGCAAAAGCGGAATCAGCGCCAGAAGCGGGTACTGTGTCATTGTCATCCCCTCAGCCTCGAAGCATCATCAACGTCAATGCTTTTGTTGAAATTCCTGTAAAGCGCGAAAACAATCGCCAGCGCAACGGTGACGCCTACGGCGGCCAGCGCAATGCCGAACAACGCAAACACCTGACCCGCACGGTCATTGCCAAGATGCCGCGAAAACGCGACAAAATTGATGTTGGCCGCATTTATGATGAGCTCAATACCCATCAAAAGACCGATGGCATTGCGCCTTGTAACAAGACAAAGCAGCCCGCATGCAAACAGCGCCGCCGAAAGAACCAGAAAATGCTGAAGCCCCGGATTCATCTGCCCTGCTCCTTTCTGGCAACAACCACCGCGCCGATCAGCCCCACCAAAAGCACAATCGACACTATTTCAAATGGAAGCAGATATGCCCCGAGCAGGCTCTCACCGATGCCCGCAGTGGTCGGCAAAAACGGCTGTTGTGCCGGCTCCGGGCTTTTCCATGGCGCCCTTGCCGCCGCGCCGGCAAGTCCACAAAAAACCGCAGCAAACATCAAAAGGCCCGACCACATTGAAACTGATGTGTTTGTCCCTTTTGTGTCCGCAATCCTGTCAGTAAGCATGACGGCAAAGAGAATAAGAACAAGAATGCCGCCGACGTACAGCAGGAGCTGCGCAACCGCCAGAAAATCAGCCGAAAGCAACGCGTAGACCCCGGCAACACCGATAAACGCCGTCAAAAGTGCGAACACGGAATAAATTATGTTCCTGGAAAGCGCGACCACCAGTGCGCTGACAACAATAAATCCCCCGGCCAGATAAAAGGCTATCGTGTGCGCCATCTCATTCAACTCCCCGTCGAGAATCCAGCAACGCCTGCGTTATGGCGCCGCGCTCAATCGCGGCCGGCGGCGCATCCTTTGGCTTGAAGGGCAGGGCCCTCTCGCCCGGTTTGATGAACGTCAGCACGAGATCCCCGATGTCCGGCGTCGTGGCCGCAAATAATGTCGTGTGATGAATGGCGTCCGTCGGACACTGCTCGACACAAAGACCGCAATACATGCATTTGGCCGCATCAACATCAAACCGGACGATGTGCCGCTCCTTTGTTTCGGAGTTTCTGTCAACCTCGATTGCAATAACCTCAATCGGGCATGCCTTTTCGCAGGCAAGACAGGCGGTACAGATCCGCGTATCCACCTCAAGCAATCCGCGATAAGTCGCGGGAAGCGTTTTTTCCAGCGGCTCCGGAATCTTGTCCGGCCATTGAACCGTATAGGGCCGCCTGAAAAGCCAGCTGAATGTCACCGCCATCCCCTCGAGGACTGACATCATGCTTCGTTTTATGTTCGTGAAATATTGCATCGTGTCCGCCCGCTTACGGCAGCCGCCAGGGCGGATACCACATTGATTGCCCGGTAAGTTTTTTATAGTTTGCACTGTCCGCCCTGTAATTGGCGACAATGCGCCAGATATAATAAAGGACAACCAGCGCCCCGACAAGAAAAGTGCAAAACCTGATTGCAATGCCCGCCGGTGAATCCCATGAAAACAGCGCCATAACAGTCATCGTGCCCAGAAGCGCCGCAAAAGCGCCGGGAATGAGATATTTCCAGCAAAGGTTCATCATCTGGTCCAGACGGAAACGCGGCAGCGTCCAGCGCAACTGCATCACAACCGTTACAAGCGCAAGCGTCTTAACTGAAAAAATCACAAACCCGAGCAGTATCCAGAGCCACCCGGAATAGGCTTCCGGCGCATTGACAAACGGTATTTTCCAGCCACCAAGAAAACAAAGAACCGAAATGGCGCTCATTATCCAGAGATTGGCCCACTCGGCAAAAAAGAAGACTACAAATCTGAAGCCGGAATATTCCGTACAATACCCGGCAACCAGCTCGCTTTCGGCCTCGGGCAGGTCAAAGGGCGTGCGATTTCCTTCGGCAAGTGCTGCGATGAAATAAATGACGAATGCAACAAGCGAAAAGGGGCTGTGGAACGCAAACCAGTCCCACGGCAGCCCGCCCTGGGCGTTAATTATGCCCTGCGTGGACAGGGTGCCGGCAAAAATCGCCACGGAAAGAAGGGCAATGCCTGCCGGAATCTCGTATGAAATAATCTGGGCCGCAGATCTAAGACCGCCAAAAAGCGACCACTTCGAATTTGAAGACCAGCCGCCAAGCATGATCCCGAGCACCACAAAAGACGTTATGGCCATCAGATAAAAAATCCCGACGTCAAGATCCGCCGCCACAAGATGCGCGCCGAAGGGAAGAACCACAAATGTCCCGAACATCCCGGCAAAAACAAAATAGGGGGCAATCCTGAATAGTATCGGATCGGCTCCGGCCGGAACAAGATCCTCTTTCATAACGAGCTTGAGACCATCGGCCACGAACTGGAAAAGCCCCTGCGGCCCGACCCTGTTGGGCCCCACGCGGCTCATGATACGGCCGGCAATCCTGCGTTCGACATAACTTGCAAGTCCTGCAAAAAGTGAAGCAAAGGCAAGAAGCGCCAGCGCCGCGACAAGCGCGCCGGCGATATATGCCAACCATGCGTGCTCAAACGCCGGAATGAACTTATGGATGAATTCCTGCGTTAGTTTCCACATGATCAGCGGTCAACCTCCGGAGCCACCACATCCAGGCTCCCGATTATCGCGACAAGATCCGCGATCATTACGCCCTTTGAAAGACTTTCAATTATTGACATCGCAGTGAAGGATCCTGTTCTGATCTTGACACGGTACGGCTTTGAAGAAACCCCGTCACTAACAACATAATATCCGAGCTCGCCGCGCGGAGCCTCAACCGCGGCATACGTCTCGCCGACTGGTGGTTTTATGACCCTTGGAACTTTTGAGCGGATTTCGCCCGCGGGCAGTGCCACCAGGGCCTGCCTCAGAATTTTGCATGATTCGCGCATCTCAAGCACCCGGACGACAAAACGGTCATAACTGTCTCCGACCGCGCCGCGAAACCCCTTGCCAAGCACTATGTTGAAATCGAATCTGTCATAAACTGAGTACGGCTTGTCGCGCCTGAGGTCCCAGTCCACCCCGCTGGCGCGGAGATTGGGGCCGACAAGGCCGTATCCGGTCGCGTTTTGAGCACTGATCGCGCACACATCCGCCAACCGGTGGACAAATATTTCGTTGTGGGTGATCAGCCTGTCAAACTCATCAATAATCGGTTCGAAATGATCCAGCCAAAGCAATATTTTTCCGGCAAGCGTGGCCGGCAGGTCGTGCGACACTCCGCCAATCCTGCAGTAGTTGTATGTCAGCCGGGACCCGCAAAGCTCCTCGGTGATCTCATTGATATATTCCCGCTCCCTGATCCAGTGGATAAACGGCGTAACCGCACCAATGTCCATGGCCATCGATCCGGTGGCGACAAGATGGCTGGCAATCCTGTTGAGTTCGCATGCGATCACCCTCAGAAACTCCGCGCGCTCGGGAACCACATAGCCGGCAAGTTTTTCTACGGCCATTGCATATGCCTGGTTGGCCGCCATTGCGGCGAGATAATCGATCCTGTCCGTAAACGGCATGAACCCGGCATATTCCGTCTGTTCCGCAAGCTTTTCGATCCCGCGATGCAAATATCCGATATGCGGAACCGCCCGATGCATGACTTCGCCATCTGTGACCAGCAGGAAGTTCAGCACTCCGTGGGTTGAAGGATGCTGTGGTCCCATGTTCACCAGCATCTCGCCCTCAACCGGCTCCCTGAGGATACGAAGCTCATCGATATTTTTAAGCTCCTGCTTGATCATGACGGCGGCGCCCCCCGCTTCTTTTCAACAGGATTGTGCCTGCTGTGACTAATGCCATGATATTCCGTTGGCGGAACGTAGTCCTTGCGAAGCGGATATCCAAGCCAGTCGTCGGGAAGCAGCAGCTTCCGGGGGTCGCTGTGTCCTTTGAACAGCACGCCAAGCAGTTCGGCGCACTCGCGCTCGTGCCAGTTGGCCGTTTTCCAGACGTTTTCTAATGTAGAAATTTCGGGCTTGTTCCTGTCTAGCGCCGTCTTGATGACCAGAAAATGTTTTTTTCCGTATGAAGCAAGGTGCAACACGATCTCAATCCTGCCCGGGTGGTCCACCCCCGAAAGGGCGATCAGCGCCTTGAAGTCCAGCAGGGGATTGTCGCGGCAGAAAAGAGCGATTTTTTCAATCTCGCCGGGATCAGCAACAACCGTGCCGGGGGCCGCCTCTTTTACGGTCTCCCCGAACTCCGCTTTCAACGTTTTCACGATGTCTTCAAAATTCATGCGGACGCCCCAACCGTGCGCAGATATTTTTCCTTCATCATGCGCTCCTGCAATTTGATCAGCGCATCGGCAAGCGCTTCGGGCCTGGGCGCGCAGCCGGGTATATAAAGATCAACCGGAATGATCTTGTCCACTCCCTTTACAACCGAATAACTTCCCTGAAAAAGTCCGCCGCAGTTTGCGCAGCTGCCCATTGCAATTACGTACCGGGGCTCGGCCATCTGCTCATATAACAGGCGCACGCGTTCGGCCATCTTGTAGGTGATTGTCCCTGCCACGATCAGAAGATCCGACTGTCTCGGGGTTGCGCGGGGAACCGCGCCGAATCTGTCGACGTCGGTCCTTGGCCCGCCGGTCTGCATGAGTTCAATGCCGCAGCACGCGGAAGCAAAAAGCAGATACCAGATCGACGACTTGCGCCCCCAGTTCAAAAACCATTCGGTATTCGTGAAGATACATTCCATTTCAAGGCTCCTCAGGCGTCGTGATCCAGTTTTTTAAGCCAATCGAGATCACCCTTGCGCCACACGTAGGCCAGCCCAACCAGAAGTATGCCGACGAAAAGCGCAAGCTCTGAATAAACAAGCGCGGCTTTTCCCGCCTTGACCCAGGCCGAAAAAACCGTCGCAACCGGAAATGTAAAAGCGATTTCAACATCAAAAATCAAAAAAACAAGCGCGATTATGTAAAACCGCGGATTGAAATTGAACCAGGCCTTGCCGATCGGTCGCTCTCCACATTCATATACCGATGCCTTTTCCCTTGATGGCCTGCGGGGCCTCACAAACCGGCCCGCAACGAGCACGCCAAATACAAACAAAAAAGCGAGCGACAGGAAAACCAGAACCGAGACAAAACCAAACTCGAATTCAGACATTTTCTATGAATTATCCTTTTGATGCGCAAGCATATACGAGTGTCGTTTGATTTCAAACCATAAAAAAACGGAAAGCCCCCCGCTTTTTACGCCAACGCGAATTGCCGCGCTGCGCCGCGCTTTTTTTAAAGAATTTTCCAGATGGCAGCGATATTCTTATTCTTGTCATAAAATATTCATCAGAAGGGGCAATACCATGAGTTATTTTTTTCTCAAGGAGAGTGATCTGAAAGATTTTGTCCGCAAGCTGATCTCCTCGGCTCCGGTGATTGCCCCGGTGGCAAGAAAAAACAAGTTTGTATTTGCGGATCTTGAGTCTCCGGACGAACTCCGGCTTGATTATGACATAACCATCCTGCCCCCAAAAAAAGCGTTTTTTCCACCGAATCAGACCCTTCTTTCATTCAAAGAAAACAAGGCAACAAGCGCCATCCGCCCCCGCGAGCAAATTCTGTTTGGTGTTCACACCTACGATGTCAAAGCAATCGACATGCTCGATCTGTTGTTTGCCGAAAACAACGCTGACAACAACTATCTCGCCAATCGCAAAGCCACCACCATTGTTGCCATGACGCCACAGGCGGTCTCCGGCCGCGCATTCTGGGAAAGCGTCGGAAAGACCGTCCAGCCAAACGGGCATGATGCCCTGATGACCAAAATCAGGGAGGGCTATGTTTTCGAGCCACGCACCCCTCAGGGGACCAGGCTCACCAAGTCGGGCATTTTTTCTCAAGCATCTTCCGGGCAGCTCGATGAGGCAAGCAAATGCCAGAGCGAGATTGCCGCCAAATGTCCCGAAAAACTCTCGCACTCTACTCGCGAAATTTCAGACAAGATGCGCGCTTCGTTCAATAACGAAAAAATCTGGCACACGGCGTCCCTGGACTGTTTTTCGTGTGGCACCTGCAACATCGTATGCCCGACCTGTTACTGCTTTGACGTGCAGGACCAATGGAACCTCGACCAGGTTTCGGGGGCGAGATACAGAACCTGGGATGCCTGTCTGACCGAGGATTTTGCAAAGATCTCCCTTGGCCCCGCGGGCGCCGAAAATTTCCGTGAAGAGCGGGCAGAGCGGTTCAGACACAGGATGATGCGCAAGGCAACATACCTCAACAGCCGTCTTGGGGGGCCCGCCTGCGTTGGCTGCGGCCGCTGCTCCGAGGGTTGTGTCCCGGACATCGCTGATCCGGTCAAAATCATAAACAACGTGATGGAGTCATGATTATGAACAACTGCTTCGTGCCAATGGAGGCCGAAATACTTCGCGCAGACCAGGTAACCAAAAGCGAAAAACATTTCACCCTGCGGATGAAAAACGGGTGCCGGATGGACTTTGCCCCCGGACAGATTCTTGAGGCCTCGCTTTTCGGATTTGGCGAAATTCCGCTGGGTTTTGCCAGCTCACCAACGCGCAAAGACAGTTTTGACCTTGTCGTAAGGACTGTCGGCCGGGTCTCCGGCGCCATCAACAAACTTGAGAAGGGCCAGTCCGTATTCGTCCGCGGGCCCCTGGGGCACGGCTTTGATCTCGACAGGCTTCGCGGACATGACGTGCTGATAATCGCCGGTGGCATCGGCCTCTGTCCGACGCGAAGCCTGATCCAGTATATTCTGGACCGCAGAAGTGAATTCAAGGGATTCAAGCTGTTCTTTGGTTCAAAATCGCCGCAAGACCAGCTGTTTCTTGACGATCTTTCCGCGTGGCGCAATTCTCCGGATGTTGAATATCATGAGACCGTGGACAAGGGAGATCCGGGCTGGACCGGCAATGTCGGGGTAATCACCACGCTGTTTCAGAAAACCAAAATCACACCAGACACGAGAACCGTTATCTGCGGACCACCGATCATGTACAAATTTGTAATCAAGGAGCTGGAAAAATCCGGAGTTCCGCACAATCACATTTTCGTGGATCTTGAGCGAAGAATGAAATGCGGAATAGGCAAATGCGGCCACTGCCAGATCAACGACAAATATGTCTGCATCGACGGCCCGGTATTCAGCTTCGACCAGATCAAGCATCTTGAGGAGGTTTTCGGATGAGCGCCGTCAAGAAGGCCCGGGTGGCATTTTTTGATTTTACCTGTTGTGAAGGTTGCCAGATCGAACTGACCAATCTGGGCCAGGATGTTTTTCTGGGGCTGCTGGAGCATATTGAAATTGTCGAATTCCGCGAAGCAATGAGCGAACAAACGAAAGAGCGCATTGACATTGCCTTTGTCGAAGGCAGCTTCTCGCGCGAGGCGGACCGTGCCCGGCTGGAAGAAATCCGCGCCAGATCAAATCTGGTAATTGCCTACGGCGCCTGCGCCGCAACGGGCGGCATCAATGCCCTGAAAAACCACACAACCGACTATAAAAAATTTGTATATTCAAAAGATGCAAACATGCCGCATCTGGACAGTCACAACGCCCTGCCCGTTTCTGCCGCCATCAAGGTGGATTTTGCGGTCAACGGCTGCCCGATGGACCGGAATGAGTTCGTCTACATCGTATCGCATCTGCTACATGGCAAAACGCCGGTGATCCCGAACCATCCTGTCTGTGTCGAATGCAAAAAACGCGAAACCGTATGCCGGTATCATCTCGGCGATCATTGCATGGGTGTGATCGCCCGGGCCGGCTGCAACGCCCCCTGCCCGGCTGACGGAATTCCCTGCGAAGCCTGCCGCGGATTCATCGACCAGCCCAATGAGGCCGCGCTCGTCAAGGTTCTTGTCGAAAAGGCCGGATTCAGCAATGACCGCGCAAAAAACAAATCACGTATGTTCACCGCCAATCTGAGGAGTGATGTAAAATGAGCAACGACATGCATATCCGCGTCCATCACGTCACCCGCGTCGAGGGACACGGCAATATAGAGGTGAATGTAAAAAGTGGAAAAGTGGAAAAAGTCCAATGGTCCGTCCCGGAGGCCCCCAGGTTTTTCGAGGCCATGGTCAGGGACCGGCACTACACGGAGGTGGCGAGAATCACGAGCCGGATCTGCGGAATCTGCGCGATCGGACATACCCTTGCTTCGGTCAAGGCCACCGAGGATGCGCTGGGCATGGAAATCACGCCGCAGACCAGAAAACTCCGTTCTCTTTTGAAGCATGCTGAAAATTACGACTCGCACGTGCTCCACGTCCTTTTCCTTGTGGCGCCAGATCTTGTGGGGGCGCCCTCGGTGTTTCCCCTGGTGAATTCCCACCCCGAGATTGTCAAGAAGGCCCTCCGGCTGAAACGCTTCGGCCATGAGTGGGGCGCGGCCATCGGCGGTCGGACCACGCATCCAAACCGCGTGGTGCCGGGAGGATTTTCCGAACTTCCGCAGCTGCGTCCGATAAGGGATTTGCGGGAAAAATTAATCAAGGAGGTGGTGCCGGATTTGAAAGACATCCTTGATCTGGTGCTGAGTCTTGCCGAAAAATTTCCGTCCTTCAACCGCCCGACTGAATTCATGGCCGTATCAAGCGCTGAAGAATATGGCCTGTATGATGGCGCGGTCCAGACCATCCTGCCTGACGGCACCAAAGAGCAATACAGAACGGCAGATTATAAAAAATATACAAACGAGTATGTGGTTCCTGCTTCAACGGCAAAGTATACAAAAAACAAGATGGGAAGCTATATGGCCGGCGCCCTTGCGCGGTTCAACAACAACTTCGAAATGCTGAGGCCCGAAGCCCGGGCTGTTGCCGGACAGCTGGGGCTCAAGCCTCTCTGCTTCAACACCTTTCTCAACAGCGCGGCGCAGGTTGTTGAAATAGTTCACAGCGCGCACGAGGGGCTGCGCTTGATGGAAGAGCTGATTGCAGGCGGATTCCGCGACGAAGCCCCCGTAAAACCAACTCGCCATGGCGCAGGCACAAGTGCGGTTGAAGTCCCCCGCGGCATCCTGTTCCATTGTTATTCATATGATAAAAACTACATGTGCAAAGGCGGCGATTGCATTATTCCAACCAACCAGAACCACGCCAACATCCAGCTCGACCTGGAAAAACTCGTTCCGGAACTGCTGGCCGCCGGCAAAAACGAACAGGAAATCACGCTTGCCTGTGAAATGCTTGTGCGCGCATACGACCCCTGCATTTCGTGTTCAACACATTATCTTGACGTGAAATTCAAAAGGATCAAAAGGATCCCGGATACTTTTTGATGCCCGGCGCGTCAAGTCCGTGTTGCCATATGCTTTCTCTCTTTTTTGATGCGTAGTTGTTCTTAAAATGACGCATTTGCAGATTGTTGTATTTGCGGTCGGGTTTAATTTTCTGTTATTTTTCAAAAAAACCCTTAGCATGTTTGGTGGGACTGCAAAACATTAGTAATACCACTAATAGTGGGGGGATAATGAAAAAACGCTACATCTTGTTGTGGGCGCTGGTGGCTGTGGCTGTGGGTGTGTCCTTTTCCGCAAATGTGCGCGCAAATGATGAAAAACCCGGCTCGAATCAAAACAAATGCAAATATAAAGACTGGGCAGATGTTGACGAGTTTTCAACCACGGTAAATCGCGTCGTTGACGGCGACACAATAAAAGTAAAAGCAAAAAAACAACTTCTCTCCGTAAGGTTTTTGCTGATCGATACGCCCGAGACCCACTACATGGGCAAAACACAGGGATACTGGGGCGACAAAGCGTCCGAACGGCTCGCCAAAATCCTTCCAGAAAGAACCAAAATCACCGTAAAACTTGGCGAAGAAAAATGCGACAAATTCGGCCGCCTGCTCGGCTATGTTTTCAAGGGCGACGTCAACGTGAACATGCAGATGCTCGAAGAGGGCCTTGCGGTAAACTATTGCATATACCCAAATCTCGAACATTGCGAAGAAGCCGCCGAACTGGTGCAAAAAAATGTTGAAGAAGAAACCGGCATGTTTTCTGACCCGTCGCTTGAGCTTCCATACGAATGGCGCCGACGGGTGAGCGACCGCCCTTTTGACAAATATCTTGGCGACATCAAAACCAAAACGGTCTTCGCGCCTGGCGCATACGACAAGGTTGGGGTCGGCTACCGCGTATTTTTCATGAAAAAATCGCACATCAATCCACCATTTCATCTGGAAGAATAGTCCCCTCCTGCTGCCGGGACGGGGCTTGCCCGTCAGGCACAAGTAAGATAATACCTGTGTAACCATTGTAGATGGGGCTGTAGCTCAACTGGTAGAGCGTCGCGTTCGCAATGCGAAGGTCGTCGGTTCGATTCCGATCAGCTCCACCACTCTTGCTCTCGCGAACTCCATAATATACCCTGAAAGCACATGACCGAGTCGTTTCTGGCAATTGTCCTCCGAACAGTAAGATATGAAGACCGGCATCTTGTCGTAACCGCGCTCACACAAGAAAAAGGCCTCATCACCGCCATCGCCCGCAACGCCATACACTCACGCCGGTTCGGCGGAGCACTTGATCTGTTTACGGGCGCAAACTGGATCTGCACCGAAAAACCCGGGGCCACAATGTATTGCCTCTCGGAAGCTTCCGTGCGGCGCGCATACGAGGGGGTGCGCCGTGACCTCGCAAAACTTGCCGCCGCGGGCGTGTTCAGCGAACTGCTTGCAAAAATCACCACCGAACGGCAGCCCTGCCCCGATCTTTTCAGGTTGCACACAAATGCTCTTGCCGCGCTTGAAGAGGCCCCGCTCGGGGATTCTGCCGCAGTACTTGCAATAATAAACGGCTATCTGGCAAAGCTGTTGCAGTGGTTTGGCGCAAGACCCCGCCTCGGCGTCTGCCTTGGCTGCTCCCTTGCGCTTGATTCCGTACCCGAAAACTCGCGCCTCTCCTGTGACGTCGCGGCTGCCGGCTGGCGGTGTAACGCCTGCTCCACATATTCCGAAGGAGCGCTCAGCCTTGATCCGGTCGCGCTTGTGGATTTTTTTGCGGCCCTGTCGCTCCCGATTCGAAAACTCCCGGCCGCATCACGCTCCGATATAAAAACACGAACAGAACTCCTGGAATTTTTAAAGGCTCTTCTGATTTATCATGTGCCGGGCTTTGACCGGTCCCCGCTCAAGGCCCTGCGTTTCATTTTCCGGGAGACGCACGATCCCGTATCCATCGCACCGCCGCCGCAAGATCGTCTCCAGTAAAATCAGGGCCCGCCGTCCGGCCCGCGCGCATCCGCTCAGCCATCTTTACGCCCTCTCCTGTAAGCACATGCGCCACCGCGCCACAGCCCGCAGCGCGTCCGGCCTGGATATCGCTTTCCTTGTCGCCAATCATAAAAGACGCCCCCAAATCGATGTTCATCGCCCGCGCCGCGTCGAGAACAAGTTTTGGTTTCGGTTTGCGGCACTCGCATCCTTCATCGGGACCGTGTCGGCAGATTTCATATCTGTCGATCTTCACTCCGAACGGCCTGAGCAGTTCGTCAAGACGGATGTTTACCCGTGCCAGATCCTCCGGCCCGATAAGACCCCTGGCAATCCCGGACTGGTTTGAAACCACGACCAGCGCGAACCCGGCCGTCTTAAGAGAAGCAAGCGCCTCTCCCACGCCCGGAAGAAGTTTCAGTTTTTCGGGATCACCGATATATCCGGGGTCCTCGTTAATTGTGCCATCCCGATCCAGAAAAACCGCCCTTCGCGGCTGCAGAAGCTTTTTTTCCCACTCAAACGCCGAAGTGATTATCCTCGAAAGAGAATCCTGCGCCGGGGCAAATGCCAGCTCACGCCTTGCCAGCCGTGAATCCGCCACAAGCCTTGACGGATCCCCGGGCCTGCGGGATTTTTCAATAATATTGATCTTTTTTCCGGAAACCCTCGAACACCCGTCGACTATCTGTCTGACCGAATAACCGTTCTCGCTGCCCAGATTGAACGCCTCGAACCGTCCGCCGGAATACGCCGGTGTCTTTGAATTATCCATCAGGCGCAACATCGCCGCCTCATGCGCTCCAGCAAGATCGCTTACGTGAACATAATCCCGAATGCACGTTCCGTCCGGCGTGGGATAATCAGCCCCATAAATATCGACCGTTCCATCGGTCAGCGCCGCCCTTGCCACGCGCGGCACAAGATGAGTCTCGGGGTCGTGCCACTCGCCAACACGCAGCTTCGGTTCAGCTCCCGCCGCATTGAAATACCTGAGCGCAACGGCCTGTAGTCCGCGACTGCGCGCCTCTTCGGCAAGAATCTGCTCAACGGCAAGTTTTGTCTCTCCATATGGATTGATCGGCCGGGTTGGCAGGGCTTCGTTAATGGGCTTGTCGCCGGGATCGCCAAAAATCGAACAGGTTGAAGAAAAAATGATGCGCCTTATTCCGCAAGCAAGCATTGTTTTCACGAGAATCCGCGTTTGTTCGACATTGTTTTCAAAATATTCGTCACGCAGCGCGAAGCTTTCACTCACGAGACTAAGCGCCGCAAAATGCATGACGCAATCAAACCGCTCTGCCGACAAAAGACCCGTTAAAGCATCCGCATCCCCGGCATTACAGAACGTGGCCCCGCCCCCAAGCACCAGCTCCCTGTGCCCCGTCGAAAGATTGTCCACAACCCGGGTTTCATGGCCTTTGTCCAAAAGCCATGCATTGGTAGCGCTGCCAACATATCCTGCGCCACCCACAATCAAGACCTTTGCCATGGAAGCCACGATAGCATAAGATGGCCGCGCTTAGGGATAACCATGAGAATTTTATTGAGGCTTGCAAAATACCTGAGACCATACGTATGGCTTATTGTTATAAGTGCGCTGCTCGCCATTCCGCTCTCGGCGCTCAGATTCAGCCCGGTTCCGCTGATAAAACATATTGTCGATGATCTTCTTGTCAATCGCGACAAATCCAAACTTTTATTTTTCCCGCTGCTGTTCATCGGTCTTTTTGCCCTTAATTTTGTGGTCCGCTTTTTCCATTATTATCTGCTGCGGATTGTCGTGGGCCGCATCAACCAGCGCATTAAAAACGATTTATACGAACACATCGTGGGCTTGTCGGCGGATTATTTCACCGCCCAGAGCACGGGCACCCTTATTTCGCGTGTAGGACTTGATCCGCAATACATTGATGGCGGCCTGTCCTGCATCAACGTTCTGATCCGGGAACCCGTGACGTTCATCTTCCTGCTGGGATACGCCTTTCTACAGAACTGGAAACTCACTCTCGTCACCCTCATAATTTTTCCGCCGCTTGCCTGGGTCTTCACCGTTACCGGCAAAAATCTCAAACGCTATATCTCCCGCATGACCGAAGAAAATGCGCATCTTTATTCCGCCCTGCAAGAAAGCTTCACGGGCATCCGGGTCATAAAAACCTTCGGTCTCGAGCGGTATGCCCGGAATAAATTCGAACAGCGGAATGAAAATCTTGTCCGGTTTTATCTGAAAACCGCCGCACTTGAAGAGGCCGCCCATCCGATGGTCGAACTGATCACCGCTTTTGCGATAGCGGCCGTGATTTATTTCGGCGGCGCGCAGGTTCTGGCGGGCAAGATGTCCTCTGGCGACCTGATCGCCTTTTTCACCGCCTTCGGCCTGATGCTCAACCCGCTGCGCATGCTGAACGACATGAACATGAAACTCAACGCCGCCGCAGCCGCGTGCAAGCGCGTATTCGAGGTTTTTGACTGGAAATCCAACCTGCGCGAAGCGGTCTCGCCCAGCCCCTTGAGGGAATTTGTTGACAAAATATCCTTTGACTCCGTCTTTTTTGCATACCCGGACACCCCACAAAGAATTGTCCTAAAAGGTGTTTCCTTTGACGTTCCGAAGGGCGGTGTCGTCGCTCTTGTCGGCGCAAGCGGAGCCGGAAAAAGCTCTCTTGTCACCCTGCTTCCGCGCATCTTCGATGTCACCGGCGGCGCGGTCAGAATTGACGGAACCGATATCCGCGATTTTGCCATTTCAGATCTCCGGCGGATGATCGCTGTCGTGAGCCAGGACGTCTTTCTTTTCAATGATTCTGTTGCCGAAAACATCCGCTGCGGCCGGCTTGGAGCCTCGGACGCTGATATACACGAAGCCGCGCGGCGCGCCCACGCACTGGACTTCATTGAATCCATGCCGGACGGGTTCAATTCTGTAATCGGCGAACGGGGTCAAAAGCTTTCCGGCGGCGAACGCCAGCGGCTTTCGATTGCGCGCGCGTTCCTGCGGGAAGCGCCCATCCTCATTCTTGACGAGGCCACCTCAAGCCTGGATACAGCATCAGAGCGCGCCGTACAGAGCGCCCTTGAAGAACTCATGATCAACCGCACAACGCTGGTTGTGGCCCACCGGCTCTCGACCATCAAGCATGCCAGCAGGATCATCGTCATGCGCGAAGGCGTTATTGTTGAATCCGGCGTCCATGACGAGCTTATCCGCCGCGGGGGTGAATACTCCCGGTTTCATTGTGCCGCGGAATACTCTGGATAAACCCTATAAACCCTTGACATTGGATTTTAAAAAAACGTAGCATGCCATACATGCTATTCCACCTTTTATACCCCTTGCACTTCAAAATTGCCGCCCTGAACGTTTTCAAATACATCAGCTTCCGCACTTTTGGTGCCGCAATAACAGCCGTCCTTGTCTGTCTGCTCGTCGGCCCGGCATTCATCAAATACCTGCAAAAAAAACAGATGGGACAGGCGGTCCGCGATGACGGCCCGCAATCCCACCTCGTAAAAAAGGGGACGCCCACAATGGGTGGCGGCCTCATTCTTCTTTCTATTACGGTTTCAACACTTCTTTGGGCGGATCTTACCAACAAGAACATCTGGATCGCCCTTGTAACAACAATTCTTTTTGCGGCAATAGGATATGTGGACGACTACAAAAAAGTCGTTCAAAAAAATCCCAAGGGTCTCTCCGGAAGGCAAAAACTCTTTTTCCAGTTTATTTTCGCCCTTGCCGCGGCCTATGTGATCTATTCCTTGAGGGATACGCCGCCCGTCTTGAAGTTCCCTTTCTTCAAGGGCTGGGCGCTTGATCTCGGCTGGCTTTTTGCCCCCTTCGCCGCATTTGTGATTGTCGGCGCCTCAAACGCGGTAAACCTGACTGATGGCCTTGACGGCCTTGCGGTCGGACCAACCATAACCACCTCTGTCACCTTTCTTATTCTGGCATACTGCGCCGGACACGCAAAATTCGCCGAATATCTGCAAATTCCCCATATCGCCGGCGCGGGAGAATTATCGATTTTCCTGGCCGCCATTGCTTCGGCCTGTCTCGGATTCCTTTGGTTCAATACCTATCCCGCACAGGTCTTCATGGGTGATGTGGGTTCGCTCGCCCTGGGCGCCGCACTTGCTGTCGTGGCAATCATAACCAAAAATGAGATTCTTCTCGCCATTTGCGGCGGAATTTTTGTAATAGAGGCCCTGTCCGTGATGGCTCAGGTTCTGTCATTTAAAACAACCGGCCGCCGGGTATTCAAAATGGCGCCCATCCATCACCATTTCGAGCTGAAGGGCTGGGCCGAGCCAAAGGTGATAGTGCGCTTCTGGATCATCTCGATTCTGCTGGCGCTGTTCACCCTTTCAACACTCAAACTGAGGTAGTAAATGAGCAAGTACAAAGGTAAAAAAATTCTTGTCGTCGGCTTTGGACGTTCTGGCGTTGCCGTCGCCCGCTATATGACCAAGCAGGGCGCGCGCGTGACCGTCACCGACATGAAACAAAAAAGCGAGCTGTCTGATTCGGTGGCCGCATGCGCCGACCTCAAGGTTGAATACGAGCTTGGAAGACACAGCAGCAAAAGCTTCCTTACCTCGGATCTTATCGTGGTCAGTCCGGGAGTTGCGCTCAACATCAAGCCGCTTGAAGAAGCCCGGGCCGCCGGCATCCCGATGACCAATGAGATCGAACTTGCGGCCTGCGCCCTCAAGGAACCGCTTGTTGCCATTACCGGCACAAACGGAAAAACCACCACAACCGCCATGATCGGCGAAATGTTCAGGGCCGACGGAAAAAAGGTCTACGTCGGCGGCAACATCGGAACCCCGCTTCTGGATTATATTACCGCCGGCGGGGGCGCGGATGTCGTGGTAGCCGAACTTTCCAGCTTCCAGCTTGAGCTCACACAGCGCCTTATCCCGGCCGTAGCGGTATTTACAAATCTTGAGCCGGACCACCTTGACAGATATCCGGACATGGAAACCTACACCAAAGCAAAAAAACGTCTTCTTGTCGCGTGTGACAAAAACAGCTTTGTGGTCTTGAACCGCGATTGTGCCAATATTTCAAAATTCGCCGCCGAAAACCCCGGAAAGCTGATCTGGTTTACAAAAAACGACCCCATGAAATCCAGTAGTGAATTCGCGGAAAAATTTACCGGCATCTACTACAAGCGCCAGGCCCGCCAGCTTGTGGCCCGCATCACCGGCCGTGAAGAGGTTTATGACCTTTCCCAGTTCCGGCTTTATGGCGATCACAACCGCGAGAATCTGATGTCCGCAATTTGTGCCGCCCGCGCCATGGGTGTTTCGCACAAGGCCGTCCAATCCGTGATCAATTCATTCAAAGGTGTTGCACACCGGCTGGAATTTATCCGCAAAAAGGATGGCGTATATTTTTTCAATGATTCTAAAGCCACAAACGTCATGAGCGTACAGCGCAGCCTCTCGTCCTTTTCAAACCCGATAATCCTTCTTGCGGGCGGCAGGGACAAGGGCATGGACTATGCGCCGCTCGCCCCGCTCATCCGTGAAAAAGTCAAAATCCTGATCCTGATCGGGGAGGCAAAAGAAAAAATCAACCGGGCCGTCGGAGATTATACCGAAACCTATCTTGTGGGCACCTTTGAAGAGGCAATCCTGCTCGCCTACCAAAAATCAAGAAACGGGGATATCATATTGCTGTCACCCGGATGTGCCAGTTACGACATGTTCAGAAACTACGAGGAACGTGGGGATTATTTCAAGAAGTTCGTCAACCAGCTCTGATAATGTCGGGCGCAGCAGTTCCGGCGGCCCGCGCCCGTGGCCGATGCCGCCTCCCGGCATTGATCTGCCGCTCCTTCTGACGGTGCTGGCCCTGGTGGGGTTCGGCCTCCTGATGGTTTACAGCTCTTCCTTCATCTTCGCGCAGGAAAGAACCGGCGATGGCTTTGCGTTCATTAAAAAACAGCTTCTTTTCAGCCTTTCGGGTGTTGGCCTTATGGCCGCCATTTGCCGCCTTGACTACAGAAAGTGGGCGACATCGGTATATCCGGCACTGGGTCTGGCCACACTTCTTCTGGCTCTTGTAATGATCCCCGGCCTCGGCTTCAAGGCCGGCGGAGCCCAGCGCTGGATACGCCTTGGCGCGCTCAGTTTCCAGCCGGGAGAGCTTGCAAAATTTGCCGTACTCCTTTTTGTGGCAAGACAACTTGATTATAAACAAGCCCGCGCGGGCGGCCAGACCGCCGGGATTCTTTCCAGCTTCCTCGTTCCCCTTCCGGCCCTTATTCTTCTTCTTGCGCAGCCCGACTTCGGCGCCGCCGTAATGATCGTGGCTGTCGTGCTTGCGCTGATGTTTGTCGGCGGTGTCCCTAAAAAATATCTTATTGCCGCCATTCTTCTCGGCGTAATCGCCGCCGCCTGGCTGGCTCTTGGCTCGCCATACCGACGCGCACGCGTGGCGTCCTTTCTGGATCCCTGGCAAGACCCGGCCGGAAAAGGCTTTCAGATAATCCAATCCCTCGTGGGTTTCCATAACGGCAGTTTCTGGGGAGTGGGCCTTGGCAACGGCCGCGAAAAGCTGTTTTTCCTGCCGGAGGCACATAATGATTTTATTTTTGCCGTAATCGGCGAAGAGCTTGGCTTCATTGGCGTAGCCGCCGTCCTGCTTGCTTTTGTTTATTTTGTTTATCGCGGATTCAAAATCGGCTGGACCAGTTACCGGCACCATGGTGACCGCTTCGGACTGTATCTCGCCGTGGGCATCACCCTCGCGCTGGGCCTGCAGGGTTTTGTCAACATGGCTGTTGCCGTAGGAATGCTTCCCACCAAGGGGCTCAATCTTCCTTTTATCAGCTATGGCGGCTCGGCGCTTCTTGTTGATCTATGCGCAGTCGGAATTCTGCTCAGCATTTCACGCGGCCCTTCCCGGGGCCGGGGATGGCTTCATAAATGACCGCTGATGGCCGTCCAGTCCTGGTTGTTGCCGGAGGCGGCACAGGCGGTCACGTCCTGGCCGGAATCGCAATCGCCGATGCGTGGGCGGCAAAACATGGGACAAAACCACTTTTTATCGGAGCCGTCGGCGGCCTGGAAACGCGCCTTGTGCCCCAGGCCGGTTACCCTCTGGAGCTTCTATCTCTTGGCTCTTTAAAGGGAGTTGACTGGGGGCGCAGGATTAAAACACTGGTTCAGCTCCCGATAGCCCTTACCGTATCGCTTTTGATCCTGATGCGGGAACGCCCGGCCGCGGTGGTTGGCGTTGGCGGATACGCCTCCGGCCCGGTTGTCCTGGTTGCGCGTCTTTTCGGGTGGCTCTGGGGCGTCAAAACCGCAATTCTGGAACAAAACGCGATTCCCGGTTTTACCAACAGGATTCTTGCCCGTCTTGCTCACCGGATTTTTACGGCATTTCCAGGAACCCTGTCCCGCTTTCCGGCGGGCCGGGTGACGGTAACCGGAAATCCCACCAGATCCTCCATCCAGCACTCCGCCCGCCCTCCGGGAAACACTTTTACGGTTTTCATCTTTGGCGGATCACAGGGCGCTGTTGGTATCAACACCCTCATGATCGATTCTCTCGCGCATCTGGCCCATCTCAGGGACCGAATCCATTTCATTCATCAAACCGGCGAACAAGACTTCGATCGTGTCGCAAACGCATATGCAAAAGCCGGGTTCCGGGCAAAAATCGAACAGTTCATCGTTGATATGCAATCCGCCTATTCACAGTCCAGCCTTGTGGTATGCCGGGCGGGCTCTTCCACCATCTCCGAACTTGCCGCTGCCGGTCGCGCAGCGGTATTTATCCCGTTTCCCTTCGCCTCGGACAACCACCAGGAAGCAAATGCCCGCATTCTGGTGGATGCCGGCGCCGCATTGCTCTTGCGCCAGAAAGAGGCATCGGGCGCCGATATCGCCGGCATCATACGAACACTTGTTGACAACCCCGGCCGCATCGCCGCTCTTGAGGCAGCAATATCCCTTTTCCACAGGCCCCTTGCCGCAAGCACGGTGGTTGATCTGTTGACCGGTGACAGGTAAACTCTCTTTTGCATGAAAAACAAATCAGATACACACTTGCATTTTGTCGGAATCGGCGGAATCGGCATGAGCGGAATCGCCGAGGTTTTCCTGAATCAAGGGTACCGGGTCAGCGGCTCCGATCTTGCCTACACCGACACCACCAGACGGCTTGAAGGTCTCGGCGCCGGCATAAACAGAAACCATGCCGCAGCCAACGTCACCGGGGCAAGCGTGGTTGTCGTATCGTCCGCGATCCGGCCGGACAACCCGGAGCTGCTTGAAGCGCGCCGCCGCAGGATTCCAGTGATCCGTCGCGCCGAAATGCTTGGGGAGCTCATGCGCGGAAAAACCGGCGTGGCCGTGGCCGGAACACATGGAAAAACCACAACAACTTCGATGCTCGCAACCGTTTTATCTTCGGCGGAGCTTGATCCAACCATGGTGGTGGGCGGCAAGGTGGACTCGCTCGGCGGAAACGCCAAACTCGGTCATGGCGAGTATGTGGTTGCCGAGGCGGATGAAAGTGACGGTTCATTTTTACATCTGCCGGCCATGTACGGAATAATTACAAATATCGACAATGATCACCTTGACCATTTTGGAAGCCTTCTGGCCGTAGAAGACGCTTTTGTGGACTTTGTCGCCAAGCTGCCATTTTACGGATTTGCGGCGGTTTGTGCGGATGATCCGGGCGTAAGGCGCTGTCTTTCGCGTTTTACAAAACCTGTCGTCACATACGGGTTTGCACCAGACTGCAATTTTTGCGCGATGGATGTGGTCAACGACAAGACCTGTACGGAGTTTTCCGTACAACTGCACGGCCGGCGGCTTGGCCGTATCAGGATAAATGTCCCGGGCAGACACAATGTTCTGAATGCGCTTGCTGTCGTCGCCATTTGCAATGGCCTCGGTTTGCCGTTTGAAAAAATATCGGCTGGCCTCGCAGCCTACAGCGGCGTACGGCGCAGATTCGACATCCGCTATAAAAATGACATCACCCGGCGCGCGGTCATTGACGACTACGGACATCATCCAACCGAAATCGCGGTCACACTCGATGCGGCGCGGGACTACTGGCCGGGCCGTATTATCGCCGTATTCCAGCCGCACAGATATTCAAGAACGCTGCACTGCCATGACGGCTTCCTGACCGCATTCAAAAATTGTGATCTGCTTTTTGTATGTGATGTATACAGCGCCGGCGAAGAACCCATTGAGGGCGTCACCGCACAAAATCTTGCGACCGATATCCGTGCCGCCGCCTGCTCGTGCAATACGAACATCAACTATTCTGGCAGCCTCGAAGAAACCCTCTCCGCCGTGATTAAAATCATGAAGGACGGGGATCTGGTGCTCTGCCTGGGCGCCGGATCGATCACCCGGCTTCCGCAAAACCTCGTGCAGGCCCTTGAGGACCGCGCCTGATGCGCGACGGGCTGCAAAACTGGTTTGATGCCCGCCGCCCCGGGCCCGGAGACTTTTCGGGCTCCATCTTGTTTGATTCTCCGCTGTCTGATCACACCTATTATAAAATCGGCGGGTCGGCGCGCGTGATTGTATCGCCGCAAAACAGCCGCGACCTTCTCTGGCTTTCGCGTGCGCTTTTAGAGACCGGCACGGACTTTTTCATTCTTGGCGCAGGAACCAACGTGCTGGCTCCGGACGAGGGCTTTGACGGCCTCATCATCAAAACCGGCTCACTGGACAAAACCATTGTCGAAGCCTCCTCTGCGCATGGCCAATGCATCCGCACTGGAGCGGCGGCAAGTCTTTCAAAGCTTGTTTCTGCCGCTGCCGAAAAAGGCTGGAGCGGTTTTGAGTGTTTTGCCGGTATTCCTGGGCTTGTCGGTGGAGCCGTCGCGATGAACGCCGGAACATCCTCGGGCGAAGTCCGAGATCTCGCCCTTGGCGTGGAGTGCGTCGATCTTTTTTCCGGAAAACCAATTTCATACTGCGGACCGGATCTTCTTTTCAGCTATAGAAAAAACGGCTTTCTCCGGTCAAATGAGATCATCTCATCGGTCCGGTGGCGGCTCCACCGCGGTGATCCCGCCACGATATCTTCGACTGTTGCCAGATACCTTTCCAGACGGCGGGTTTGTCATCCCGTCGATCAACCGTCCTGTGGCAGCGTGTTCAAGAATCCCTCCGGCACGCTGAAGGCCTGGCAGGTGATCGAAAAACTCGGCCTCCGCGGCCAACGCGTCGGCGGCGCGCAGTTTTCAGAAAAACATTGCAACTTCATTATAAATCTCGGCAATGCCCTGGCCTCGGACGTCCGCGCGCTTGTGGCTCTTGCGCGCTCGCGGGCACACGCGGAGCTTGGCATCACGCTTGAAGAAGAAATGCTCTATATGGACCCAAACTCTGCCTCGGGATTTTCGAAAATGCGTTGAACGGTTTTTGAAATCTGGCTTGCCTTCAGGCCGTCTATGATCCTGTGATCTACCGTGGCGCCAATGGTGATTAGCCTTCCGGCGCAAACAACGCCATCTTTTACAACCGGCGCATCCCTGAGCGCTCCGACAGACATGACAAACGGCACATGAGTATATGGAATAAGCGGCGCCCACGCACCATGGATGCCGAGAGAGCCGACATTGGTGACCATTACACCGCCGAACGCGTCGCGGGCGCAACCAAGAAGCGGCGACCAAAGATTGAGCTGAAACATTATGAATCCGAGAAGCCGGAGCGCCGAACGAACAAGTCCTGCCGGGATGCGGCTTAACTGGCGTTTCACGTTTATAAAATCAGGATCCCGGCCGCTCCGGATAAGATCAAGACGACTTTCCATCTCACGAGCTATCTCCTGGATGCTTTTCCTGTCCGCGTCCCTGATAACAAGCCCCGAAAGATCCTCTCCAGCCGAGTCCGTGGCAACCATGAAAAAAACATCTATTGTTTCGCGCTGGTAAATTTTTCCAAACCTCAAAATACGATTGATTTCCGGATGGCGTCGGCAGATTTCAGCCGCAATTTTTCCACAAAAATGTGACAACGTGACCCTCTGGCCGGTTTTTTCACGCAATTTTTTAATATATTCCATGGCCATCCCGGCATCCACGTCTACAAACCCGTAAACCGTCGGATCTCCCGCGCCGTGCCAGCTCCCCATGGCCGCCTTGCGCCATGGCGACGTCTTCAGCGGGCCCGACAATTTTGCGTTTTTAGTAAACATAATCAGCTTCTTGTATATCGTCATGCTTGACGTCGCGCAACAAAACAACTATGCGTTTGGTTGTCATATCCCGGGGGGGGTGGTGGATGATCCAGGCATTTGTTCTGTCTTTGTTGTTTTCTGTATCGTTTACATATGCGTCCGCTCCGGCGCTACCCTGGAGTCCAGGACCCCTTGATGTTTACAGCAGTTTTTTTGAGCTTTCCGCCGTTGAGCGCGCGGGCGTTGATTTCAGAATATTTTCCGCCGCGCGAGAACCCCGGTCTTTTCTGGTGCTGGCCATTCACGGCGGGGGGATTGAATTTGCCACATCAGAAATCGCCAGCGCCATCGCCGGCGCCGATAAATCACTATATCTCTTTGAGGGCTTGAAGCCCGTACAGGGCGAAAACCGGCGTCTTCATATTACAAGCCACCATTTTGACGAACCCCGCGCCCTTGAACTCGCGGCTTCGCATGAGCTGTGTGTTTCGATTCATGGCTTTCCGGAATCAATTGCCGACAGGATCTGCCCGGGCGGACGGAACAAACCCGTAATCTCAGCCGTTCTTGCCGCGCTTTCGCGTGCCGCCCCCTGGATTGAGCTTGGCGGCGATTGCGGAACACTCCATGGAAGACATCCCCGCAACATTGTCAACAGGTGTAAGAACGCCGGCGTACAACTCGAATTTTCACTTGCTTTGCGACAGCGCATGACCGAAGACCGCGCGCTTTTTGATTCGCTGGTAAATGCAATTTCTACTGGAGCGGGCGAAGGGGCTCGAACCCTCGACCTCAAGCTTGGGAAGCAAAATAACCGGTCTGCAATCACGCCCTCTCAACCAAACGCCATGCAACAAAAACTCACCGTGGCGGCAGATAAATATTATATCCTTTAGTATAACACTAAATGGTGTTATACTATATAGTACAAAAAGGATAAATACATGAACCCGTTCAAATATGGAGCTGTTGTTGAAGGAAAAAACTTTTGCCACAGAACCGCTTTGGTGAGACAAATTCGTGAACACATCGCAGACAAACAAAATATATTAATTCAGGGCGAAAGAAGAATCGGAAAAACGTCATTAATCATTGAATCCATCAATACAAAAAACTGCAGGCATATATTTGTTGATCTAATGAGCGTTAAAACCGTAGATGATATTTGTAAGCGGCTGCTGCAGGGGTTGGTGGAGCTAGAAAAACGGAGCGGTTTTTTAGAAAAAATCATTCAAAACCTAAAACATCTCAGACCTGTTGTTTCTATTGATCCAATAACGGGGGGGCCAACTCTTGAATTAGATATCAGCACGCCGCAAAAACCTGATTCAATTCTTGAAACATTCTCTGTAATAGAGTCTGTTTGTCATGGCAAAAAAACGGTAATCGTTCTTGACGAATTCCAGGACATACTTGATCTAGAATGCAATAATGAGGTGTTGGCTTTAATGCGAAGTAAAATTCAACGTCAGAAAAATATTTCCTACGTTTTTTGTGGGAGCATTAGAAAAAAAATAGATTCAATCTTTTCCGATATCTCTTCTCCGTTTTTTAAATCAGCCATTCCCATGACTATAGATTCAATTCCTGTTGATGATTATTTTCATTTTATTGAACAAAAATTTCAAATCGGAAAAAGAACGATTGATAAATCACTTTTTGAAAAAATATACCAATTATGTGATGGAATTACCGGTGATATTCAACAATTTTGTGAGGCAATATGGAGTATTACCTCCTATAAAGATCAAGTGCGCGATAAAACATATAATGAGGCTCTTCTTTTGATGTTTTCTCGAGAACAAAAAACATACGAATTGGTGATTGGGCAAATAACCGCTTTTCAGATGAGGTGTCTTGTTGCGTTGGCCAAATTAGGCAATGTTGGCGTTACATCAACTGCATTCATCTCTAAGGTTGGACAAACAACCCCTTCATCAGTAAAAAAAGCCATTCAACGCCTTGCTGATATCAGAATTATTTTCGAAGTTTCTAAACGATATCGTTTCTCTAATCCTTTTTTCAAGATGTGGCTGCTGCATAAGAGATATTGAGCGTTTTGGAGCGGGAGAAGGGGCTCGAACCCTCGACCTCAAGCTTGGGAAGCTCGCGCTCTAGCCAACTGAGCTACACCCGCACCTTGCGCAATTTGTAATCCAAGCGTGGCGGAATGAGAAGGGAAATTGTTGTTTGGGGTGATGCTCTGATTGGTCCGCTGGCCGACCCTGTCGGACGATTCCCGATCACTCGCCGCAGTCAACTCATGTCTACACACATGTGGTCCAACGCTCGAAGCCCTCGATTCAGGCCACAAAAGTAGTGAGTTTTCGCGTTAGCCACGAGTATTTCGCGCAGTTGAAAGACTATGCGCGCAACCTGCGTGACGACGCCGGACTGCCGCTATGTGTGAACACCGCAGCACGAAGACTCGTGGTCAACTTCCTTACCAAACCCACTACTGATCCGAAGGACAAGAGTCGAAAGACGGACAGCTAACGGCTTGACGTGGCGCGGCCCGGCGCTTGCTTCGCTGGCCTCGGACAGGAGAAACAAAAATGGCTCGATATACCTCGATTGAACTTTGCTCTGGCGCTGGTGGCCAGGCCCTTGGCATCGAACAAGCCGGATTTGACCATAGCGCCCTAGTGGAACTTGATCCTGCCGCTTGCTCAACGCTGCGCCATAACCGGCCCAACTGGAACGTGATCGAACAGGACTTAAAGTCTTTCTCCGCCATTCCCTATCGCGGCGTTGACCCGGTAGCAGCAAGCGTTCCTTGTCCCCCGTTTTCCAAGGCGGGCAAGCAACTCCGAAAGCAAGACGACCGGGATCTTTTTCCAGAAGCTCTTCGGATTGTCCGCGAAAGCCAGCCAAAGGCCGTAATGCTCGAAAACGTGCGCGGCATATTCGACTCCGTTTTTGACAACTATCGCCTGAGGCGGCCGATTACTTCTCCTGGCCGACGCCACACCAAGCGCCAACTCTTGTCGGCGGCTCAAAAAAACATGGCTGCCATGATACAGGGCTTTCCGTCTGATTGGGAATTCGTAGGTAAGAAGACACCTGCGTACAGGCAAGTGGGAAACGCGTTCCCGCCGCCAGTTGCAAAAGCCGTTGCCTTGCAAATCGAAAAGGCGCTCACTGCCGCGCACATACTTATTGACCGCAGTAAGGCGCGTGAATACCGCCATGTGGCGCTGGACAGTCCGGCCATTCACCGTTAACTTGTCAGTATGGAAAAGATCATCTCAAAAAACCCGTTTGACGGCAGCACCATTGCCGAATTCGATACAACAACCCTTTCCGAAATTCCGCATGTATTCGAGCGGGCACGGGCAGCGCAAAAAATATGGAACACCCTCACCGTCCGGCAGCGCGCCGCAATGGTTGCACAAATCTGCGAAACACTCGTAAACCGTGCCGACGAACTTTCCGTTTCCATATCAAATGAAACGGGTCGGCCTCCGTTCGAAATCCTTTCAAACGAGCTTCTTCCGGCCGCAAATATCGCAACCTACTATGCCAAGCGCGCACCGCGGCTCCTTGGCGACCGCAACATACCGCTTGTTCAGTTCAAGCACCGGCAAAGCGTCCTCAACTGCTGGCCGCTGGGCGTGGTCGCGATTTTCTCCCCCAAAAAAGGACCGTTCTATCTCCCTTTTGCCGAAATCATCATGGCGCTTCTTGCCGGCAACGCAATCGTGTTCAAGCCGGGCGCTGACGCTTCGGCAAGCGGCCTCAAGATACAGGAGCTGTGTGACGAGGCCGGCCTTCCGCCAAACGTGCTGCAAACTGTCTTGGGCCGCGCCGAAGTCGGTGACGAAATCGTAAACAACGCCCCCGACAAGATCTTCTTCACGGGTACCGCCGAGGCCGGAAAGAAAATCCTTGCAATGGCCGCAGCAAGAATAATTCCGGCCACCGTTGAATACGGCGGTGGCGGCACGATGATCGTACTTTCGGATGCCAACATCGACCGCGCCACAAGCGCCGCGCTTTGGGCCATCTACAGCGGCACGGGCTACGACGGCCTGTTGGTGCGCAAGCTCGTCATTCATGAGTCTGTTGCCGGTATTTTCAAGGCCCGCCTTGAAGAAAAACTCAAGACGCTTTCATCCGCCCCCGAGATGTCGTCCCTGTCCCCGGCTGCAGCGGGCCGGGGCGCCGCGCTTCCTCCGATAATCATCTTTAAATCACTGGCAGAGGCCGTCAAACGAACAAATGAATCAAGCGACGGACTGCTTGCCTGCATATTTACCAGAAATTATTCAATGGGCGAACAGCTTGCACATCAACTTGAGGTCGGCTCGGTAACCATCAATGATGTTTTCTATCCCGGTGCGCTTCCGGAAGTGCCGTGGGGCGCCGTCAGGGGCGGGGGGTATGGCAAACGGCATGGCCAGGACGGCCTGTTCGAATTTGTTAACATACGCCACATCCACCGGCCCAAATCGCGCGCCCTTGAATTCAAATCACCCTGGTGGTTTCCGTACACACCATATCAGGCCGGGATGTTCCGCAAATTCATGGACCTGTATCACAAACACTTCACCGACAGGATTCTGGCCTTTCCGCTTTTTTTGTGGAATCTCGTACACTACATCAAAAAAGAACGCAGGCTTTAATCACTTCTTTGCGCGCATAACAAGAGAGACCGCGCAAAATACCGCCCCGATCGCCTTTATCGACAAAAGCTCAAGCCATGCTCCGGCCGTTCCGAGCGTTTTTCGGGTGACAAGCGCAAGCATGACAACTCCGGCAAAAGCAACCGCCTTTTTGGCCCGGCCCCCCGCAAGCAATGCATCGTCCACCGCAAAAACAGCAAGCGGAAATGCGAGCACAAAATTATGAAACCACGCAAGCGGGTGCGCCGCCGCCGCGATGGCAAGCCATCCCGCCCACGCTCGCGCGCCCTCAAGCCCGGCAGACGCCCTCATCCATAACAACCCGAGCACGCAGAGAACCAGCAGAAATGCCGTCAGATCCGCCATGGCATTTTCGGGCGGCACCCCGGCGACGCGTAAAACAAGTGCGGGCAGGCCCTGATTGTCGCGCCCCCTCACCTTTGCGCCCGCAAATAACTCTCCTCCGGAAGAAGCCGCCACCGCCCAGCTTTGTACAAGAGATGCCGGCACCCCCCCCCTGTCCGTAATGCATGCCGGTACGCTTAAAACCATGAAAACCGTCGCCACCGCCAGGCCTTTGCGCAACACCGTGGCGGGTTGCCACTTCCACGCCCTGCCACCGACAATCCCCGGCGCCGTAAACACCTTGACGCTCATCGCCCAAGCACTGGCCACCGCCCCAAAAAAACCCTCTCTCGAACCGGCCCAAAGCGTGAGAGCCAAGAGCGGAAGCATTACCTGTCCGTCCATTGCATGAACAGCCCAGATACCCCAAAACAGCGCGGTCAATACGAACACCGGCAGGCGTCGGCAGCCCTGTTTGAAAAGCCATAAAACCACCGCCACAAGCGCGAAAAGCTGTGTAACCGCCCAAAGCGCCTTTGCAAGACCAAGCGGCAAAAGCGCAAACGGAAAAAACACAGGAAGAACCCAGGGAGGATATTTGAAACTCATTTTACCGTCGCGTACGAGGTCATACGCCGGCTGGCCGGCAAGCACCTCGCGCGCCGCGCGCCAAAAAACTTCAAAATCCTGTCCTTGGTAATATGTGTCCCTCGCAAGAGCGACGGCTCCACAACAAAAAAGAACCGCAACCGCCGATCTGAACGCGCGCTTAGGCGTCAAGCCCGTCAAATGCCGGCCTTCGTTTTTCTGCAAATGCCGCCATGCCTTCCTTTTGGTCCCGCCCCGAGAAAAGCCGTGAAAAAATCCGCGCCTCCGTCTCAAGCTTGACTTTTGTGCCTCCGGGCTCGCAAAATCCGTTCATGAGTTTTTTTGCCGCCGCCACCGCTCCGCGTGACTGTTGGCTGATCTGGCGCGCAAGCTCGAGGACCCGCGACATGAGTTCGGCCGCCGGAAATACGCTGTTTGCAAGTCCCATGGCAAGCGCCTCGTCGGCCTTAAGCCTGCGCCCGGAATATATCAGTTCCCTGGCTTTGGGATAACCAATAAATCTGGCAAGCCTGACCTGCCCGCCGAATCCTGGAATTATTCCGAGCCCCGTCTCCGGCTGGCCAAACACCGCGCGGTCGCTTGCGATAATGAAATCACACGCACAGGCCAGCTCGCACCCGCCACCAAGGGCATACCCGTTGACCGCCGCAATAACGGGTTTGGGCATTTCCTCAAGCGCGCACATGGCTTCATGCCCCTTCCAGGCAAACGCCTGTGCCCGGGCCTCATCCATATCCTTCATCTCGGAAATATCCGCTCCAGCAACAAACGCCTTGTCCCCGTCGCCGGTCAATACCACAATCCGCACGCCTGGGTCCCCCGCGGCATCTTCGGCCACCGCCTTCAATTCATCGAGGGTTTCCATGTTAAGCGCATTGAGCGCCTTCGGCCGGGAAATCCGGACAACCCGGATTCCGGGCGAAACATTTTCAATCATGATGTTTTTTAGTGACATTACTTTTTTTTATACTCTTGAACACTACTTGCCAATGCAAAATCTCGAAAAAATGCCCCCCAGCACCTCCTCTGAAAGTCCCGCCGCATCTCCGCCGGCAAGCGCTCTAAGCGCATGAAGCGCGCGCCTGGTGTCAGCAGCAACAAGTTCGCCTTCCTTTGTGCACACGGCTCTTCCAACGTGTTCAAGTGCTTCGCTGACCGCGTCGTATTGCGCGCTGTCTGTAAGGAGTATTTCGCCATCATCCCTTGAAACCCATTTTCCGCAATAGTCCGCGATACCGGCCTTGAGCCGGTCAATCCCCTCTCCGGTCATGGCCGCAGTTTCAAACCAAATGGAAATATCAAGAAACAAAAGTGCTTCTTTTGCCCGGCGTCTCCCGGCCGTCCGAACCAGATCACATTTCGAAACCACTCCAATGGTCTTATGCGCGGGCGCTCCCATCGATTGCCACTCGTCCCTGATCTTCTCGGCCAGCTCCGGCGTCGTGCGCGGATCGACTACAAAAATCAAAAGCTCGGCGGCCATTGCCGCACGCCTGGCACGAAGCACGCCCTCCGTCTCGACCTTCCCGGAAGGATCGTGCAAACCGGCGGTGTCCTCGACAATCAGCGCAACATCCTGCCCCGCCCCGCGCAACGTAATCCGCTCCCTGAGCACATCCCGCGTAGTTCCAGGAAGATCAGATACAATCGAACAATCTTCCCCCACCAGAGCATTGAACAGGCTTGATTTTCCCGCGTTCGGAAGTCCGATCAGTGCTGTTTTTATTCCATGCTGGATCCTGCGCCCGCGCTCATATCCGTTCTTGAGCGACAACAGCCCGGCTTCCGCTTTCTTAAGTTCGACAACCGTCCTCGCCCGCTCGTTTTCTGCTTCCTCGCCGCAATGCTCCTGATCTGAAAAATCCAACCCGGCCTCCACTCGCACGGCCACATCCATCAGTATTTTGACTATTCCGGAAATCACCTTTCCCTGGCCTTGTTCCATTTTTTCCAGCGCCAGCCTGGCGGCCGCATCGCTCGTTGCCGCAATCAGGTCCGCCGAGGCCTGTGCCCGGATCAAGTCAAATTTTCCGTTCTTCACCGCCCGGAACGAAAACTCCCCGGGCAGTGCCCGGCGGATCCCCGCAACCTCCAGCGCGGCCATCACCCCGGACGCAACAACTGCTCCGCCGTGCAAATATAGCTCGGCCATGTCTTCGCCGGTGAAACTCCGCGGTCCCCGAAAATACACCGCCATCGCCTGATCCAGTTTTTGTCCGCCCCGGGCATAAAGATTTGTATTAAAAATCTTCCTTGGCGGATTCCTGTTCATGCTCCCGCTGTCGGCAAGCGCCTCAACCGCCGCATGTGCGGCCGGACCGCTGATCCGGACAACCGTTATCGCGCCTGCCGTGCCCGAAGAAATCGCGGCAATCGTGTCTTCTGCGAAATATCCCTGCTGGTGTGCCCCGGCGGATTTAACTCGGCTTGGGCGCGGGTGTTGCGGGTACATTTGTTATCCCGAATTTTTTATTGAGATAATACTGTCTCAGAATTCCTACAAGCGAGTTGACCAGCATATAAACCGTGAGCCCCGACGGAAGCGTTAGCATGAAAAGGCCGAAGATAAGCGGCATGAACTGCATCATCTTGGCCTGTGTGGGGTCGGTTGCCGTATTGGGCGTCATCTTTTGCTGCAAGAACATGAGCAGGGACATCAGGACGGGCGTTACATAATAAGGATCCTTTGCCGAAAGATCCTGCATCCACAGCATGAATGGTGCCTGATACAGCTCGACCGCACTGTAGAGCACACGATAAAGGGCGATAAATACCGGCATCTGGACAAGAATGGGCCAGCATCCCGCCATCGGATTGTATCCGTGGCTCTTCATCAGGGAGAGCATTTCCCGGTTGAGCGCCTCCTTGTCGTCCTTGTGTTTTTCGCGAAGTTTTTGAAGCTGTGGCTGAATGCGCGACATTTCACGCATACCCTTCATGCTTTTATATGTAAGCGGATAGGTGATGATGTTTACAACAATGGTGAGCAGAATTATGGAAACGCCATAATTGCCGAACACATGGTAGAACCAGTTCATCATTTTCAAAAGCGGATATGCAATCACCGTAAACCAGCCGAAATCCACCGTTGTATCAAGTGTGGTATCGACCGAGCGGAGAAGATCAAGCTTCTTCGGTCCGAAAAACACCCTTACAGGAACCGAAATAGAATTCGCACCTATTTGATAGACAAGACTTGCGCGACCGGTTTTTTCGACAACCTGCTGCACCAGCCCTCTTGGTTCAACCTGCGACCGGTTCACCACGGTAAGGGTAAAATACCTGCTTGCCGCGCCAATCCACTTTACCGGGGTTGTAATGTCCACAAGCTTGACCTCGTCGGAGGTCTGTACGCGTTCAATTGATTTGTTTGACCAGTAAAGAAGCTGTCTGTCCTGCGCCTCGGGGTCGTCTGCGGGGCTCCTGGAGGCAAGCGAAACAAACATATACGACGGCCGCCTTGTTTTGAATTGCGCGGAAATCGTAAGGTCAACATAGGGCTTGGCCGGATCAAAGGCCATCGTCCGTGAAAAAAGGATCTTGTCGTCTTCGTACTCCCATTTTGCTTCCTGTCCGCCGACAACAAGCCGACCCTGCACCCCGGCAAGATAGGCAAACTCCGTGGCATCAAACGCAACCTCGCCATCGCCCTCCTGGTGGGTAACATGCTTGAGTTCGATGTTCGGAGCTCCGTCTTTTTTTTCGGTTCGATAGTTTTTAAGAACCCATCCAGAAAACAGTTTGGCGTCTTCCGACACCGTCGCCTTTCCGGAAAATGTATCAAAAGATGCTGTTTTTGGGGCTCGCCTGGCCGTGGTCCTGCTTTCCGCAACTGCATTCTGCGCTCCGGCCGCGGACGCCTGTAAAACCGGCTGTGTCGTCTGTGCCGCAACGGGCACTGCGGCAACCTGCTGCTGGACGGTCTGTCGCTGCGGGCTGGTCTTCGGTTCGATATAAAACTTTTGCCAGCCAATAAGAATCAGAAAGCAAACTCCAAGCGCCAGAAGTGTTTTGCGATCCATTTATTTTTCCTGCTTTCTTGCCGTGTTGGTCCGTCGCGGCACGGGATCAAATCCCGCCGTTGAGAATGGGTGACATCTCAGCAATCTCTTCGACGCCAGAAAAACACCCTTAAAAACACCATATTCTTCAATCGCCTCACCAGCATACTGGCTGCATGTTGGGCTGTACCTGCACCCCTGGCCGGGGCCGACCAGCAAATGAATTGCCGGCGAAATAATTAATGAATACACGCGCAAAAATATCCGTATCATTGTGAAGCCTTACCATTTCCTGTTCCAGCCGGCTCAATTTCGTCCTTCAGAAGGGCCTGTCTGAATTCATGTCCCAGCGCCTGCCTCAACATTCTCTGGTATGGAAAGACCAGTTTTTTTGACGAAGGAACGACAACATTATAATCTTTCTTGCCTAAAAGGGGTGATAGTGCCCTAAAGGCTTCGCGTATTTCTCTTTTGACGCGGTTTCTTTGGACGGAATTTCCACGCGCCTTCATGGTAATACCAAGCCGAAACGTATCCTGTTCATTTTTCATAAAGTAAACCAAGCACTCTGAAAGCCGTATTGTTTGACTTTGGCCAAAAAACCGTCTGAATTCCCAAGAGTGTCTCAGCCTTTTTTGAACTTCGAGCATGCTCTGAAAATCGTGCCTTATTTTCCGGAAACCGAAACAGCAAGGCGTTTCCGGCCTCTGGCACGACGCCGCTTCAGCACCTTTCTGCCGTTTTTGGTCTTCATTCTTTTGCGAAAGCCGTGGGTACGGCGTCTTTTGGTACGACTTGGCTGATATGTTCTTTTCATTTTGGCGCTCCACTAAAAAAATTTATCTAAGGAATTATAGGAGCACGCCTCCATTGTCAAGCTCGCACCAACATGTTATTGCGACCTCTTCCGATGAGAACAACATTTGAAGCAGATTCGTCCCGTTGGCCAAGCCTCTGGCGAGACGCCTACAAGGTGCTCGAGCAAAATATCGTGTCAACACAGCTGCGCGTCTGGATACAGCCACTCGAGCTTTCAAGAATTGAGGAGCGCAGCGGCTCTCTTGCCGTATACATGTCAGCACCAAATGATTTTTGTGCAAAGTGGGTCCGGGATTACCACATGCGAGACATCCAGTCTGCCTTTGTGCAGGTTACCGGCACCAGCTGTGAAATAATCCTCTCCGCCAGCCCGGACGCAAATAACACCCCGGTCCGGGAATTAGAAGAGACCGCCTCTTCTTCCGGCAACGCACCTGCCCGGAATATCCCCGCATATTACCCCTCTTCGTCCGCTTCCGGAAATCAGACCAAATCCGCCAAAGACCCGGCGCTTGGGTCTCAGTACACCTTTAACAATTTTATTGTGGGCGCCAGCAACAGGTTTGCCTACGCTGCCGCAGTTGCCGTGGCGGAACAGCCCGGAAAACAATACAATCCGCTTTTTATTTACAGCAACCCGGGCCTCGGAAAAACACATCTTCTTCATGCCATCGGAAACCAGATTATTGCCCGCGCTCCCGAATTGCGGGTTCTTTATCTTTCTGCCGAGATGTTTGCCAATGATCTTATTGTCTCGCTCATGAACAAGCGGATGCCGGATTTCAGGGCAAAATACCGTGACGGATTTGACGTCATTCTCATGGATGACATCCACTTCCTTGCAGGAAAGGAAACCACGGAGGAAGAATTTTTCCACACATTCAACACCCTGCATGCCGCCCACAAACACATTGTTGTAACAAGCGACAAACCTCCAAAAGAAATTGCAAACCTTGAAGAGCGCATCCGTACGCGATTTGAATGGGGATTGGTGGCAAATATCGATTATCCCGAAATCGAAACCCGAATAGCAATTTTAAAGGCCAAAGCAGAGCGGGATGACATTTATCTGCCGGACGAAGTTGCTTCATTCATCGCAACACACATCAAATCCAATATCCGGGAACTTGAGGGCGCCCTTGTGAAATTACAAGCGTATTCTTCCCTGACCGGCGCTGAGATATCACTCGAAATGGCCACACAGGAATTGCGCAGCGCCATCCCCGAAGAAAGTTCGCATATCACGGTCGAAACCATCCAGGCGGCCGTGGCAAAAAACTTTGGAATACGCGTAAATGATCTGAAATCAAGCAATAGAACAAAGCGGGTGGCTGCACCAAGGCAGATTGCCATGTACCTGATCAGAAAATATACCGGTCTTGGCTTCTTTGACATCGGACAGTACTTCGGCGGAAAAGACCACACAACCGTCATGTACGCATGTAACAAAATCGAAGAAGAACTCGAGACCAAGCGCGATATCAGAGAATCTGTCGAAGCCATTCAAAATCAGCTATAATCGCTCAAGATTGATTTGTTATGTTGATAAGCCTGTGGAAATCCTGTGAACAGATTGTGGATAGTGATATCGCCGTTTTCTGTTCAAGCGGTTATCCCCGTGGTTATGCACAGAAAGAGTTCCATTTTTACTAATTAATCCGGCTTGTTGAATTCTTTTCCACTTATCCACGCGGACATGGTTTGGGTTTTGTTGGCCGACATATTCCTGTTTCGTGTGGATAAGTTGATAACCGCCGCGATGATGTTGTTATTCTGATGCGTGTTCATGAAAAAAAATCTTTTGTAGTCGGTCTTTCCGTCTTCTGCACATTTATCGTGTTGAAAACCTGTGGATAACATGCTTTCTTGGCAAAGGAACGAAAGTATCGGAAAAGGGCTGTTTTTATAAACACGGTTTTCAACGGAGTTATCATACCCGTTTTCCCTTTCTTCCCGTGGGGATGTGGGGGTTATCAACAAATCCACACATACTACTACTGCTACTACTAAAGATTTATAAATTTTGTTTTTTAAAGAGGTGCTGCTTATGAAATTTTCAATAGAACGAAACGGACTTCTTGATTCTCTCCAGAGGATACACTCCGTTATCGAAAAAAAGAACACTGTCCAGATTCTTTCCAATATTCTTTGTCAAGTCAAAGACAATGTCCTTTCATTGAGTGCCACTGATCTTGAAGTTGGAATGAAAATAAATTTGCCTGTTGAAATGAAAGAAGAAGGACGAATCACTCTTTCGGCAAAACATTTTCTGGATATTGTTAAAGAACTTCCTGAAAAAACAATTGATATCAACAGGAAAGACAATAATTGGGTTGAACTTGTTTGCGGCAAAAAAAGATCAAATGTTGTAAGTCTTTCTGCCGATGAATATCCGGCTCTTCCGTCCTTCGAAGAAAAAACCTACCTGGATACCAAAGCGGCTGTTCTGCGAGACATGATCGACCGGACCATCTTTGCCATTGCCACGGACAACACGCGCTATCTCCTTAATGGTGTTTTTCTGGAGAACACGGAAAACAGCATGATGAGAATGACCGGTACAGATGGCCACAGGCTTTCCTTTGTTGACAACGAAGTGTTCATAAAAATGCCGGATCTGAAGCGAGGAATTATTATTCCGAGAAAGGGCCTCGGAGAACTTAGAAAATTGATCGATTGTGACAACGAGACAATAGGGCTGGCTTTCGAACGCGGATATATTTTCTCCAAAATTGACAATAAATACATGTTTGTCCGTTTGATAGAGGGTGAATATCCCGACTATAGACAAGTCATTCCTAAATCTACTGACAAGGTAATGACTGTTAAAAGGGAAATAATCACATCAGCCTTGAAATTTGTTGTTACCATGTCTAATGAAAAAAGCCGCGGAGTAAGGATTAATCTCCAAGGAAACACCTTGTCGATTTCTTCAAGCAACCCCGATCTTGGCGAAGCACACGATGAAATAGAAATAAATTATTCCGGTGATCCTGTTGAAATCGGGTTCAACGCAAAATACCTTCTTGAGTGCCTTTCGGTAATGAAGGGTGAAGAATTGGAGTTTCATTTCAAGGACAAACTGAGCCCGGGCATTTTACGTGAGTGCGGACAGCGCAGTCATACTTATGTGATAATGCCGATGCGCATTTAATGCGGGTTAAAAAACTTTCATTACGGGATTTTCGCAACATCAAAAGCTGCTCCCTGTTTCCTTCGGAGCGGGTTAATTTTCTTGTCGGAAAAAACGGGCAGGGAAAAACCAGTTTTCTTGAGGCCTTGAGCTTCATTGCTTCACTGCGTTCTTTCAGGGGGGCGAGAACGGAAGATGTTGTACGCTCGGGTGAAAAAAAGGCCGGCCTTTCATGCATCGCGCAGCAGGGCGGGCTGGACCGGGTTGAAGCGACACTAGGAGTTGATTTCACTGTTCTGGAAAGCAAGACAGTAAAAACCGCAATGATCAACGGAAAGACCTACACCAGCACATCGAGATATCTCAGCCAAAGATTCGGTACTGTCAGAATCGGTTTCCACGCCATTTCATTCAACCCCTCCGATCATGAAATCATTCACGGTGAACCCGCCGTTCGCAGGAATTATTTGAATAGGGCTATTTCTGCAGAAGACATGGAATATTTTTCAGAGTTGAGAAAATATCACCGGATTCTGGAGCAAAGAAACGCGCTTTTGAAGGAAAGCCCTTTCAGCCCAAGAGGGTTGATGGAGGAATTCACCGTGCCGCTGGTAAAATCCGGCGCGGCAATAACCAGAAAAAGGATTGAATGGATTGGCAGATTACAAAAAATAATTCAAAAAACAGCCTCCGAAATAACCCCTGACCAGAAAAAAACCGAAGCCAAATACTTGCGGGCGGATCGACATAAAAAAACAATAATTTCAAGCACTAATGGTGGTTTTTCGACCGATCATTTTGCTGGACAAGAGCAAGTGCCTTCATTAGAACAAATAGAACAGGCTTTATTTGAAAAGTTGCTCGTTCTCAAGGAAGCCGAATTGTGCGCAGGCTCGACACTTGTTGGCCCACACAGGGACGATTTCATGCTTTTTTTCGGGGGCGCGCCCCTGAAAGGAAGGGGGTCCCAGGGAGAAACAAGATCAGCACTGCTTGCTTTGAAGCTTTCAGAAATCCGGCTTTTCAAGGAAAGTACCGGGCATGAGCCGGTACTTCTTCTTGATGATTTTTCGTCGGAACTCGATGGGGAGAGGCGCGCGCTTCTTATGAGCCATATTGAAAAGTCGGGCCTTCAGGTTTTTGTTACCGGGACCGAAGAATTTCCCTGTGAGGGAAAAATCTTTGACGTCGACCAGGGAGACGTCAAGGAGAGGGAAAAGAAGAGTGTGTAAATGACTGACGAGCAAGTCCAGCCGGTTAAAAACGAATATTCGGCAGACAAGATCAAGGTGCTCGAGGGGCTTGAAGCCGTGCGAAAGCGCCCCGGGATGTATATCGGGGACACCAGTGTCCGCGGGCTTCATCACCTTGTTTACGAGATAGTAGACAATTCTATTGACGAGGCTTTGGCGGGTTTTGCGCGGAATATCAATGTTCTTGTTCACGTTGATGACAGCGTTACTGTTGAAGATGACGGCCGTGGAATTCCAACCGGAATGCACAGCTCGGGTGTTTCTGCGGTTGAAGTGGTCATGACCAAGCTGCATGCGGGGGGCAAGTTCAATGAAGAAGGCGGGGCGTACAAGGTATCCGGCGGCCTGCATGGCGTAGGGGCGTCCGTAGTAAATGCGCTGTCAGAACTGCTACAGGTCGAGGTCAGGCAGGGGGGCAAGGTTTTCAAACAGAGCTTCAAGCGCGGAGCTCCGCAAGGACCGCTCAAAGAAGTGGGCGTTACTGACAAGCGAGGTACGGTTGTCACATTCAAGCCGGATCCGGAAATATTTGAAACGCTCGAATACAGCGCCGATGTTCTTGCCGGACGCCTCAGGGAGCTTGCGTTTCTCAACAGCGGAATTTGCATCACAATAACGGACGAAAGACAGGAGCCGGCTAAAAAATCAGAATTCTGCTATGCCGGAGGCATTGTCCAGTTTGTAGAATACATCAACAAATCGAAAGAGAAGATCCACGACAAAGTTATTTATCTTTCACAGGAAAAGGAGCGCATTTCCGCCGAAATAGCGATGCAATGGAACGATTCATATTCTGAAACCGTTTCATCATATGTGAACAACATCAACACAATCGAAGGCGGCACCCATGTCTCCGGATTCAAAACAGCGCTAACCCGCGTCGTCAACAAGTACGCAAATGATTCAGGAATCGGGAAGAATCTCAAGGAATCCCTTAGTGGCGAGGATATCAGGGAAGGGCTTGCCTGTATTATCAGCGTAAAGGTTCCAGAGCCGCAATTCGAGGGTCAGACAAAAACCAAGCTGGGCAACAGCGAGGTTGAGGGTTTTGTTAATACGATTGTTTATGAAAAAATGACCGATTTTTTTGAACAAAACCCGCCCGTGGCAAGAAAGGTCGTGCAAAAAGCGGTTGATGCCGCGCTGGCGAGAATTGCCGCGAGAAAGGCGAGGGATCTCACCCGCCGTAAAACGGCACTGGACTGGGGCGGGTTGCCGGGCAAGATGGCGGACTGCCAGGAAAAAGATCCGGCGCTTTGTGAAATATATCTGGTTGAGGGAGACAGCGCGGGTGGTTCCGCCAAACAGGGCCGGGACAGGAAAAACCAGGCGATACTTCCACTCAAGGGCAAGATCCTCAACGTTGAAAAAGCACGCTTTGACAAGATGCTTTCGTTTGAAGAGATCAAAGTCCTGATCACTGCGCTTGGGGCGGGAATTGGCAAGGACGATTTTGATATCAACAAGATCCGCTATCACAAGATAGTCATAATGACAGACGCCGACGTTGACGGATCTCACATAAGGACGCTTCTTCTCACGTTCTTTTACAGGCAGATGCCGCTGGTTGTCGAAAAAGGGTATCTGTATATTGCGCAGCCACCGCTTTACAGAGTCAAGAAGGCGCAGAAGGAAAAATACCTGAAGAATGAGCACGAGCTGTCTGAACACCTGCTTTCGAGCAGCCTCGAAACGATCCAGATATATTCTAACGGCAGGATGATTCCTCAAAGCCAGGCGATGCAGTCGTTGAAGGCGGCGACAAAATTCAGCCGGGCGGTTGACAAGGTGGCCAAAAAACTTCATCCGGCAGTGCTCCGCGCCATGGTGAAAAACGGAATCGGCCCCGCCATGATCGAATCCCGGGACAAATTCGAAGAGGCGCTAAAGATCGTGGCCGGCGCGGTGGCTGCGGCAGGGGTGCAGTTTTCCTATTCAATAGCGAAGGATTCCGAGCACGGGGCGTGGTTTGCCACGGCAGAAAATATCATTCAAAACACCAGACGCGTGGCCCCCATCAACATGGCCACTCTTGATTCGCCGGAATATGAAGAACTCTGCAAGTTGTTCCAGGCGATGACTTCGGTTGGCTCCGGACCGTTCCAGCTGACTTCAGATGGAAAGGAGATCGGGGTGGCCGTGGACGGCGAGGATCTGGCAAGGCTTGTTGTTGAAAAGGCAAAGGCCGGTATGACAATCCAGCGCTACAAAGGTCTTGGAGAAATGAACCCGGAACAGCTCTGGGAAACAACAATGGATCCGGCAAGACGCACGCTGCTCAGGGTCACGGTTGATGACGCGGTCGAGGCCGATTCGATTTTTTCGGTGCTTATGGGAGACCAGGTTGAGCCGCGGCGCCAGTTCATTGAAGAAAATGCCCTGAGAGTAAGGAATCTGGACATATGAAAACCAGAATACTCGGTACCGGCTCGTTTCTTCCTCCCGGAGTGGTAACAAACAACGATCTTGGCCGGATGATGGATACTTCTGACGAGTGGATTGTCCAGCGCACGGGCATCAGGGAGCGCAGATGGGTTGAGGGCGCGACAACGACAACCGATCTGGCGCTTGAGGCCGCAAGGAGAGCGCTTGAATCGGCGGATGTTGCAGCCGGCGAGCTTGACATGATAATTTTTGCGACGCTGAGCCCCGACCACGAATTTCCCGGTGCAGGGTGTTTTTTGCAGGCAAAACTTGGTGTTTCCGGGATTCCGGCGCTTGATGTCAGACAGCAGTGCACCGGTTTTTTGCACGGCCTTTCAATTGCGGATCACTTCATCCGGGCCGGGACCTATAAAAAAATATTGCTTGTTGGTGCAGAGATACATTCAAAGGGACTTGACAAGACCACGCGAGGAAGGGAAATCTCCGTGCTTTTTGGAGATGGCGCCGGAGCGGTTGTTCTTGGGGCACACGAAGGCAGAGAGGGGATTTTGACCACGCATCTTCACGCTGACGGAAGGTTTGCGCGCGAGCTCTGGGTCAAGGCACCAACGCAGGCGGTCTCCGGGGAAAGAATCAATGCGGAAATGCTGGCCGCCGGAGAGCACTATCCGCAGATGAATGGACGCATGGTGTTTGTCAATGCGGTTAAAAAAATGCCGGAAGCACTGAAGGAAGCCCTGGATGCCGCGGGCGCAACCGTTAACGATGTTGATCTGTTTGTTTTACACCAGGCGAACACAAGAATAAGCGAAATGGTCTGTTCCCAGCTGCAGATCCCGCGGGAAAAATTTTTCAGCACCATAGAAAAATACGGCAATACAACGGCGGCCACGATTCCCATCGGGCTTGATGAGGCGGTTCGTTCCGGCAGGATCAAACCGGGAATGCTCGTGGCCACGGCCGCATTCGGCAGCGGATTTACCTGGGCTTCTGCCCTGGTGCGGTGGTGAGGGGATATGAGCGAGACAACAACGGGCGCGCCACAGGATAAAAGCGTCGTTATAGTCAATATCGAAGACGAAATGCGCGGCGCATATCTGGATTATGCCATGAGCGTGATTGTTGGGCGCGCGCTTCCGGACGTTCGCGACGGCCTCAAGCCGGTGCACAGGCGCGCGCTTTTTGCGATGCATGATCTGGGCAATACGCACGCAAAGGCCTACAAAAAATCCGCCCGCGTGGTCGGTGACGTCATCGGCAAATATCATCCGCACGGCGATACGGCGGTTTACGACACGATTGTCAGGATGGCCCAGGATTTTTCCATGCGCTGCCCACTTGTTGACGGACAGGGGAACTTTGGATCGGTTGACGGCGATACCGCAGCGGCGATGCGCTATACCGAGGTTCGCATGACCCGCTTGAGCGAGGAAATGCTTGCGGACATCGACAAGGAAACCGTGGATTTCGGACCCAACTATGACGACAGCCTGAAAGAGCCGCTGGTTCTTCCCGCAAAATTTCCAAATCTCCTTGTCAACGGATCGTCCGGCATCGCGGTCGGAATGGCCACAAGCATTCCGCCGCACAATTTGTGTGAAATTGCCGACGCGGCCTGTGCGCTGATTGACAATCCCGCGCTGGATACGGATGCCATGCTCGAATATGTCAAGGGCCCCGATTTTCCGACGGCGGCGTATGCGTTTGGAGGCGAAGCGCTCAAAGAGGCCTATCGAAGCGGCCGGGGATCGGTAACCCTCAGGGCAAGGGCCGAGATAGAGCCCTTCAAGGGGGACAGGGAAAGGATTATTGTTTCGGAGCTGCCGTACCAGGTAAACAAGGCTAGGCTGATCGAAAAAATGGCCGAGCTGGTGCGGGACAAGAAAATAGAGGGCATTACCGATCTCAGGGATGAGTCCGACCGCAAAGGCATGCGGGTTGTTGTCGAGATCCGCAAGGGCGAGAATTCGAATGTTATTCTCAACAGACTCTACAAGCTGACCCAGATGCAGGAAAATTTTGGCATCACCCTTCTTGCCATTCATCAAGGGCAACCCAGGATTTTCAATCTTCGCGACATGCTTTGGGCGTTTGTCGAGCATCGCAAGGACGTGGTTACCCGGAGGACCCAGTTTGATCTTCGCAAGGCAGAGGCAAGGGCGCACATTCTCGAAGGGTTGAAGCGTGCGGTTGAAAATATCGACGAAGTAATAGCACTTATCAAAACCGCAAAAGGCGTTGAGGAAGCCAAGGGCGGTCTTGTTTCAAAATTCGGATTTTCGGATGTTCAAGCGCAGGCAATACTGGACATGCGGCTTCAGCGCCTGACCGGACTCGAAAGGCAGAAGATAATCGAGGAACACAAGCAAACGCTGGAACTGATCGCCAAATTGAAAAAGATCCTGGGCAACGAAGCTCTGGTTTTTGAGATCATCAGGGATGAGCTTATAGAGATAAAAGAAAAATACGGCGACAAGCGCAGAACCCAGATCGTATTTGGAGTCACCACCGAACTGGACGTGGAAGATCTGATATCTGACGAGGAGACGCTCGTTTCGATCACGCATACCGGATATATCAAAAGAACAGACCCCGGGCAGTTCAAGGCACAGCACAGGGGCGGCAGGGGCATCCGGGGAGTGTCCCCCGGCGAAGAGGACTTTGTTACCTCCATATACAAGACAAATACGCTGAGCTATCTGCTTTGCTTTACAGACAAGGGCCGCATGTACTGGCTCAAGGTGTATAAAATTCCTGAAGCGAGTCGCGGTGCCAGGGGCAAGGCGATAGTCAATCTTATTGCGCTTTCCCCGGGAGAGAAAATCAAGGCGATTCTTCCTGTGAAGGAATTCAAGGAAAATGAATATGTGGTGATGGTTTCGCGCGCGGGGGTTATCAAGAAAACGGCGCTCAGCGAGTTCGGCAATGTGAGGTCAACGGGGCTTTTTGCCATGGCGGTTGATGACGGAGACGAGCTGGTTTCGGCAAAGCTGACAAAAGGCAAAAACGAGATATTCATCTGCTCCAAGGACGGGATGTCGATCAGATTCAACGAAGAAGACGTCCGCTCGATGGGCCGTACCGCAAGAGGCGTAATTGGAATGATTCTTGACCAGGGAGACCGGGTGGTGGCCATGGAGGTGCTGGACGTTGATACGCCCGGATATGAAATACTTACTGTAACTGAAAACGGGTATGGAAAACGAACGCCGGTAAGCGAATACCGGGCTCAAAGCCGCGGAGGCAAGGGCGTTATTACAATGAAGACAAGTGATCGCAACGGATCGATCATGGGAGCAAGACAGGTTCTGCCCAAGGACGATCTGATGCTTGTTTCAAATCGCGGACAAATGATCCGCATCCGCGTCGGCGAGATCTCCGAGCTGGGAAGAGTAACCCAGGGGGTTCGTCTGATGAATGTATCGGGCGGTGAAAAACTTGTTTCATTCGAATACATGGCAGAAAGTTCCGTGCAAAACCAGACGGACGGAAACGGATCCGGGTCGGATGGCGGCCAGGGTTAAGGCGCTTGTTGCTGTCTGCCTGGTCCTTTCCGGCTGCAGCATAGATAGCGCCAAAAGCAGGTATTTGCTGGCCGAAAAACTCTGGAACGAAAAAAAATATGCCGCGGCGGTGATGGAATTTGAAAAAACACGGGCCAAGGATCCGCGAGGCAAGATTGGCAAACAGGCGCTGTTCCGGGCCGCGATGACACAGGCGCTTTTTCTGAACCAGTTCGGGGATGCAATAAGAAAACTGAGGGAATTTGCCGAATCCGGAGAGGAAGCCGCGGCGGTATGGGAAGCAGAAAAGCAGATAGGCGAAATTCTCTTCAATAAGACAGAACAGTATGAAGAGGCCGCCAGACACTACAAGAGGCTGATAACAAAAAGACCAGATGCGCGGGAGGCGGCGGAATTTTATTTCAGGACCGGAAAAAGCAATTTTTATCTATGGAGATTCAACGAGGCCGTGGCGGCATACCGCGAGGTGATCAGAAAATTTCCGGGATCGGAATGGGCCGAAAAAGCCGGGATCGAAATTGGCATGACTTATTTTACAAGGGGCGAACACCAGATGTCCGGACGACAGCCCGGCAAAGAGGGGTATCAGGAGGCAATGGACGCGTTTCAGTTGTTTTTAAAAAAACATCCGGGGAGCAGACACGCCCCCGAAGCCCGGTTTGGAATTGCAATGTGCCTTGAGGAGATGGATCAGCTTGATGCAGCATACCATCACTATGAGGCGCTAAGGGGACAATATCCGGCGCCAAAGGTAATTGAAATCAAGCTGGTCAGGATAAGGGAACGCAAGGCGCAAAAAAGCAGATAGCCGCATAGATGACATGGAAAAAGACTGGGCAAAAAAATTCGGACTTGCAAGCGTGATGATGGTGGATATTCTCGGATATTCCGGGGCGGGCGTGGGAATCGGTTACCTTGCATGGAACAAGCTCGGCTGGCCATGGTGGGTGATTTTACTGACCAGCACGGCAGGACTTGTGCTGGCAATGTACAGGCTGTACAGGATGTTTATCAGGGAAATGCGTTGACAGGATGAGAATAACAAAAAAAGAAGTCATGCCGTTTATCGCGGCCGGAATGATCTGGGCGGGCGTGAGTGTGGTGTTAATTGCCTCCAGAAGCGGGACGAGGACAGAAAGCATCGCGTGGTTTGCCGGGATATGGCTGGCGGCGCTTCTGGATTTGTTTTCAATCGCCATGGCATTGTCCGGGGCGATTGAGCTTGTGGCGGGTCGGCAGATAGGCCAAAAAAGTATTGCAGCCACCAAGTTAATGTTGTGGGGAGCAATAAAGCTGGTATGTTTGGCCTTGTTGGGGTTTATCGTATGGAAGGGCCGCAGCATCCCCGTGACGGGATTGCTGCTTGGTCTGGCCACGCTTTTTATAGTGCCGGTCACCGGAGGGCTGTGGTGGCTGCACAGGGAAAAAGGGGATGCAGGCAGCACATAGTTTCAATTGGTTGTCGCTGATTCCGGGCCTTGATCATGCACCAAATCATGTTGTCATGGGTGCGGCGGTTGCCGGCGCGCTTGTTGTTGCCACGGCGGTTGCACGCACACAGCTTGTGCGCGCGCAAAAAAGCGAGCATGGCGGGATTATTCCAGAGGCCAGACTTTCTTTCCGTAATTTTTTTGAAATAATCGCGGAAGCCATTTTCAGGCTCACAGAAAATGTCATCGGCAAGCACGATGCGCCGAGATTTTTCCCCGTTATCGGGACATTGTTTGTTTTTATCCTGTCGGCCAATCTGGTCGGAATGATTCCCGGTTTTCTGCCCCCCACCGACAACCTCAATACCACGCTTGCACTGGGCACTTTTGTTTTTATTTATTATAACTATGCGGGCTTCAGGGCCCACGGATTTGCCTATCTCAAGCATTTTCTAGGCCCGGTGCTATGGCTTGCCCCGCTACTGTTGTTCATTGAACTCGCAACACACGTGTTTCGCCCCATATCTCTCGCGCTTCGTCTTCGCGGCAACATCATGGGTGACCATGTAGTTCTTGGCGTGTTCAGCAGCCTTGTTCCTTACCTTCTGCCCGTGGTTTTTTACGGGCTGGGTTTGTTCGTGGCCTTTGTCCAGGCATTTGTATTCTGTCTGATGACAATGGTTTATATCTCGCTTTCAACGTCACATGACCATTGAGAAAGGATGGAAATGAAGATGAGCTTTCGTAAAATAATGTTTATTGTTTCGATATTCACACTGGCTTTTGCCGCGACGGCATTTGCCGAGGGAGGGGCGGCGGCGGGCGGCGGTGACGCCTATGCATCACTTGGCGCGGCACTTGCCATCGGACTTGCTGCGTTTGGTGGCGCGCTTGGACAGGGCAAAACCGCGGCGGCGGCGCTTGACGGCATCGCCAGGAATCCGGCGGCACAGGGCAAGATTTTTGTTCCGATGATCATCGGACTTGCGCTGATCGAGTCACTGGTTCTGTACGCGTTTGTCATCGCATTTGTCAAAATCAAGATCTAAGCAGTGGCCATGAAAAAGATTATTTTGGCGGCGGTGATCACGATAGCGTTCGCCGGGGCCGGATGTGCGGGACTTTTATTCACACATGTCAAACAGGGGGTTACGGCAACGGCAAATTCACCCGGAAATCGCACTGGCGAGGCGTGTACCACCGGCATTCTTGGTCTGGTGGCGTTTGGTGACGGCAGCATCGAAACAGCCCGGGCCAACGGCGGCATTACGGCGATTTCAACGGTTGACCAGTCCACGTTTTCCATCCCATTCGGTCTTTATGCCCGGCGATGTACAATAGTGCGTGGCAGGTAGTGGCACCATTATGGCGGTAGCGCTGGCGCTACTGTTGTTTGCGGCCAGTGCGGCGGCGCAAAATCCGGAGTCCGGATCAACCACCGACCCCGAAAAGCCCAAAACCGCAGCAGACGTTCTTGCTCCGCCGGCGCTATCCGTCCGAAAACACAATATCAGGCTTAATGCCGTTGATCTGTTCCTGGGCGGATACGGAGCGGACATGGATTTTCTGGTCTGGGACGGCCTTACTGCGGGACCGTCACTGAGTTATGTGTTGACCTCCTATGGCGGCAAAAAAATATCGGCCATCCGCGCCGGAGGACGATCTAATTTTTATTTTGGCCGGAAAAGCTTTGACGACGGCTGGTATGTATCCCTTTACGGCATGTATATTTCTGTTTCTGCCGCAATAGTTAACGGCGATACCGAGGGCGCCGGCGATTCGGCGGGTGGCTACGCGGGCGGACTGCTTTTGGGCCGCAGGTGGGTGTGGGAGAGCGGACTGAACGTAAGCGTCGGCGCCGGCGGGACATATTACAGCACTTCAAGTGCGCTTGGCTCGGAAACTGACGGAATTTCGACTCCGTGGTTTACTGGCGCGCTGCCTGCAGCCGAGGTTTGTTTCGGGTATGCCTTTTAAAAATGCGCCAGTAACCCCGAGTCCCGAGCGGGCAAGATCCCCGGGTGTGCCGGTGGCGACAATCTTGCCGCCGCCGTCCCCGCCCTCCGGCCCCATGTCGATGACGTAGTCGGCGGTTTTTATGATATCGAGATTGTGTTCGATGACAATGACCGTGTTGCCTTGGTCCACCAGAGTTTGCAAAATGGTCACCAGTTTGCTTACATCGTCAAAATGGAGCCCGGTGGTGGGCTCGTCGAGGATGTAAACGGTTTTGCCGGTGCCGCGCTTTGCAAGTTCTCTAGAAAGCTTGATTCGCTGCGCCTCTCCCCCGGAAAGAGTTGTGGCGCTTTGGCCCAGCTTTATGTACCCAAGCCCGACATCGGTCAATACGCGCAATTTGTTTTTCAGCTGCGGAACGGCATCAAAAAACACCAGCGCCTCGGATGCGGTCATGTCAAGAACATCAGCGATGCTTTTGCCCTTGAACCGGATCTCAAGCGTTTCGCGATTGTAGCGCTGGCCGCGGCAGGTGTCACAGGTGACATAAACGTCAGGTAGAAAATGCATTTCAATCCTGGTTACGCCGTCACCCTCGCAGGCCTCACAGCGTCCGCCCTTGATGTTGAATGAATAGCGCCCGGGTCCGTAGCCGCGGATACGGGAATCCGGAAGCAGCGAAAACAGCTCACGAACAACGCCGAACATCCCGGTATATGTTGCAGGGTTTGAGCGGGGGGTTTTACCGATCGGGCTTTGGTCGATGTTGATGACCTTGTCGACAAGATGTGCGCCGGTAAAGGAGCTTACCAGAAGATCGCCTGCGTCGATCCGGTACAGATGTTTGACCAGTAATGCGTGTAGCGTGTCTATGACCAGGGTGCTTTTTCCGCTTCCCGATACGCCGGTAACGCAGGTCATAAGACCAAGCGGGAATGTAGCCCTGATATTTTTGAGGTTGTTCATCCGCGCCCCGGTTATTTCAAGTCGCGCGGAAGTGGGCCTTCTGCGTCGACCCGGTACCGGGATCGTTTTTTCTCCACGAAGATAAAGACCAGTCAGGCTTTTTTTGTGAGAGGCGATTTGAGCGGGCGTGCCGGAGGCGATCACGCGTCCGCCAAGCGTGCCGGCGCCGGGACCGAGATCCAGCACCCAGTCGGCCCGCTCGATTGTTTCGCGGTCATGTTCGACCACGATCACGGAGTTTCCGCGGTCGCGAAGGCGCTCAAGTGTTGCAAGCAGCCTGGCGTTGTCCCGCTGGTGAAGACCGATGCTTGGCTCGTCAAGTACGTAGATCACGCCGACAAGCGAGCTGCCGATCTGGGTGGCGAGCCGGATTCTTTGTGATTCACCACCGGAAAGCGATTGGGCGCTGCGCGACAAACTGAGATAGCCGACACCGACTTCGGACAAAAAAGACAAGCGTTCTGAAATTTCCTTGATAATGCGGGAGGCGATCGCGCGGTCGCGTTCGCCGAGGGAAAGATTGTCCATGAATGACAGAAGCCGTGCGACAGGAAGCGCCGAAAGCTGCGCAATGTTGGAGTCATCAATCCGGAACTGAAGGCTTTCTTTTTTCAGCCGCGAGCCGAGGCATTCGGGACAGGGTTCGTTTTTTGTCGGGGCAAGCGGTGGTTCCGCTGAAGCATCCGCGGCCACGTCCCGTTCGGACCCGTCGGAAGAGGGCGCGCCATCGGGAGAAGGTTTGATTCCGATTCCGGAACAGACCGGGCAGGCGCCGGCCGGACTGTTGAATGAAAATGTTCGTGGCTCCGGCGGGGGATAGCTGATGTTGCATTCAGGGCAGGCAAAGCGCTCGGACATCAAGGTTTCGACCGCGTCCGCACCGGACGGGACAAGCCCCGATTGCAGCACAAGCTGGCCTTCGCCGAGCTTGAGTGCGAGCTCGACGGAGTCGCTTACCCGCGCGGCGAGCTGGCCGCGGTCTCCCTTGATAATGAGCCGGTCTACAAATGCGTCGATGTCATGCTTGCGGCCCTTGTCAAGCGCGATGTCCAGTGAAAGATCCAGCAGCTCCCCGTCTATCCTGACGCGCACAAAGCCGCGTTGTCTGAGATTAACAAGCTCCTTCTGGTGTTCGCCTTTGCGGCCGCGGATGATCGGGGCCAGAATCGCAAGCCGCGTATTTTCGGCAAGCGAGAGGGCGTGATCCACGATTTGTTGGGGAGACTGGGATTTGATTGGTTTTCCACACTTCCAACAGTACGGTTTGCCGATGCGCGCAAACAACAGCCGTAGATAATCATAAATTTCGGTGACTGTTCCGACCGTGGACCGTGGATTGTATCCCGCGAGGCGTTGTTCGATGGATATGGTCGGGCTCAGCCCGTCTATTGAATCAACGTCAGGTTTGCCAAGCTGTTCAAGAAACTGTCGGGCATAGGCCGACAGGCTTTCGACATAGCGGCGTTGACCCTCGGCATAGATTGTATCAAAGGCCAAAGAGGATTTGCCAGAACCGGAGGGGCCGGTAATGACAACAAACTTGTCGCGAGGGATGGTGACGTCAATGTTTTTCAGGTTGTGAACCCGCGCCCCCTTAACGCGGATGGCGCTGTCGTTGCGCGTGTTTTGCGCTGACATCAATGTCCGTTCGAGGCGACAAGCGGCCCCTGTCCCACCGCCCGGGCGGCGGACAGGAGGGCGGTTTCGACCCGGCGCCGGATTTCATCCAGGCGCAGTTTTGTCGGCGCCTCAAAGCGCAGGACCAGCACGGGCTGGGTGTTGGAGGCGCGCACCAGCCCCCACCCGTCTCCAAAATCGGCGCGTACGCCGTCAATGTCATTGATTGAAATGGATTTGTCGCTCGAAAGACGCAGCTTTGTTTCTTCTACAAGCCGGAATTTCTTGTCTTCGTCGCAGTCCATGCGGATTTCGGGGGTTGAAACCGTGTCCGGCAATCCGAGAAACTGCTCCGAAAGGGGGTGGTCCGATTTTGAAGCGATTTCATAAACCCGGAGGGCCGAATAGATGGCGTCGTCGTAGCCGAAATACCTGTCTGCAAAGAACATGTGTCCGGACATTTCTCCCGCAAGAAGTGCTCCGGTTTCCTTCATCTTTGATTTTATCAGGGAGTGTCCGGTTTTCCACATGAGCGGGCTTCCGCCATGAGCGGCGATGTCATTGTAAAGACGATAGCTGGATTTCACTTCGGAGATCACGGTTGCGCCAGGATGCTCCTTGAGAAGATCGCGGGAGTACATGATCATCTGTTCGTCGCCATAACGGATGCGCCCGGTCTCATCCACAAGACCGATGCGGTCGGAATCCCCGTCAAAAGAGACGCCAAATGCGGCGTGTTCCGAAAGAACCCTGGCAACAAGATCCTTGAGATTTTCGGGTACGGTCGGGTCCGGATGGTGGTTTGGAAAGCGGCCGTCAATATCACAATAAAGCGGGATGACCTCGGCACCGAGCCGCTGAAAAAGCTGAGGGGCAACAAGACCGCCTGTACCATTGCCGGAGTCGAGAACGATTTTCATTTTTCGGACCGGGCGCGCTATTTTCAGAAGGTGTTCGATATAGGGTTCGATAATCGGAAATTCTGACAGGGCGCCACCGGAAACGGGAGCTGGTGCCGGGTGTTCCATTGTCGCGCGGAGATCCTGTATTTTTCCCCCATAAATGGTTTCGCGGCCGATGCATATTTTGAAGCCGTTGTAGTCGGCCGGGTTGTGTGAGCCCGTGATCATGATTCCGCCGTCACAGTCAAGGTGAAACAGGCTGAAATAAGAAAGAGGCGTGGGGCACATCCCCAGCCGGATTACGTCAAGGCCGCCCCGAAGCATTCCGCGGGCGACGGCGTCCGCATACGGGGGACTCGAAAGCCGGCAATCCCAGCCAAGCGTCGCGCGAAATTGCGCACGTCCTGCCGCCGGTCGGGACGTGCGACCGAGGTATTGCGCGTATGCAAAGCCAAGTTGTTCGGCAAATTCCGGGGTGAGGTCCTTGCCGGCAATGCCCCGGATGTCGTATTCACGGAAGATCGATGGATTTATTTTTTGTGACATAAAAGTTATTTATTTTCCGGAGCCCTGTGAATGAAAGCGATTTGCCGCTGGCGGTCAAGCCAGAGCGCAAGCTGGTGCTGGTACTCGGCTGCGGCAAGATGGTTCCGGACTTCGTCCTTCATCTTATTGAAGTGTGCAGTGTCGTTGGCGTTGATGTCGGCAAGCTTTAGAATGAAAAGTCGGCCGCCGGGGCCTGCAAATACCGGGCTTACTTCGCCGATCTGCATTTTCTTGATCTGTTGCTTGAGTGCGGGAGCCAGCTGGCCTTCGGTCATGAAGCCGAGGTCTCCGCCGGAAGATGCCGATGCGTCATCACTCACCCGCCTTGCCACCTCTTCAAAGGCTTCGCCGCGACGGACGTCCTGAAGTGCGGTTTCGGCCGCCTCACGCGCGGCCTGTTCTGTTTTATAGCTTGAGCGGGAGATGGTGATTATAAGTGCGCGGAAGGAAATGCTGGAGCCGGAATCCTTGGAATAGTGATTGTAATAATAGTTTTTCACGTCGTCGTCATTGACGCTCACCTTTGAACGGATGTCGCGCTCGATCAGGTTGCGCTTGGCGGCGCTTGTCCGGATCAATTCAAAATAGTCGTCAAAAGAAAAGCCCTGCTCGCTCAGCGTAGAATGGAGTGTTGCGCGGGTTATCTTGTTGTTGGACTGGATCTGGTTGATTTCCTGTTCAACTTCGGAGTCGGAGACCTTGAATTCCTGGGTGATGATTTTTTCATCGACAAGAAAATCCACAATTTCGCGAGCGGAGGCCGCCGCGCCCTTTGAAGAAAGCGGAGTGCCGGAGAAGAGCGGATCAAGCTGTGAACGGAGCGACGCGGTCTGGCGGAAGTTCTCGATGTCCGTCAGCAGGATTATCGACGAGTTGACGCTGGCCTCAATCCTGTCCAAAAGCGCACCCGCGCAAATACCCGGAATGAGCAAAGACGCCGCAACAACACACTTCATGTACATGCTTAGTCTTTTAACAGATTCTGCTTGACCGTAACAGAGGCCTGTTGCCGGAGCTTGGTCATGAATTTTTCGTAAATCTGGCTGCGACGTTCATCGAACAGCAGGCGCTTCACCTGGGCTTTGTCTGTTTCATCCCAAGGGCGCATCGCCGTTAGCTTGATGATGTGGTAGCCGAATTGCGAGCGGACAATAGAGCTGATTCTTCCGACCGTTTTAAGCTTCACTGCCGTTTCGTAATATGCCGGATCCAGCTTGTCTTTGGTCTGGTAGTCGATGTCTCCACCCATTGGGGCGGCGACCCCCTCTGAATAGCGTTGAGCCACTTCGGCAAAGCTCATTTTGCCGTCTTTCAGGGCTTCGTCCTGGATTTTTTTGATTTTTTCCCGCGCCTTTTTCTCTTGCTCCGGCGCGGCGTCCGGACGAACGGCCACAAAGACATGGCTTGTACGGATTTCAGGATTCTTGGAATAGTAACTTTTTGCTTCGTCGTCGGTGATATGGATATTTTCAAAGTCCTTGCTGAGCTTTTTATCTATCAAAGCATGATAGAGAACAGTGTTCATCCTGTCTATGACTTCAGGATCTTTGTCCAAGCCGGCACGTTTGGCCTCTTGGATTCCAAGCTCTCTTTTGATCAAATCATCAAGAACACCTTTTTTTGTGGGGGCTTTGAACTGGAAAAATTTCATATTTTCCCTGTATTTCTTATTAAAATCCTCAAGGGTTATTACTGCTGAATTGACGCGTGCCAATTCGGTTGCAGCAAGAACCTGCCGCGCGGTGATGTTCAACATAAAAACGCCGACCAACACAAGAATTGCAAATAGTTGTTTTGTCTTCATATTAAAAAATTTAGCATGTTTTTGCCGTATGGCAATGACGATTATATCTGACAAAAAAGAACCGGCACAAGATTAGCCGCGGGGCATTAATTCCTTAAAAAGTGATTCGATCGAAAAGAACAGATCTTTGAGTGATCCGGTCGGTGCCCAGGCGATGAACTTGGAATCTGGAGTGAGCTGGAACCGGCTGGGGGAAGAAGACACAAGAGCAATCGCCTTTGCGGGGTCAAGACGGCTCGCGGGGCCCGGCTGAAGCGCAATACGCTCTTTACCTGCGGTGAGGGAATCAACGCCGACCGTTTTAAGGAGCTGTTTGATTCTGATAACCCAGAAAAGATTTGCGGTTTCGGCTGGAAGAGGGCCGAAACGGTCCTTCAGCTCGCCTTCGAGTGAATCCAGGTCCGGCTCCCGGGCGGCAGCCGACAGGCGCCTGTACATCGAAAGCCGCTGGTGTACGTCCGGCACGTATTCCTCGGGCAGATATGCCGGAAACGGGATCTTGATTTCCGGCTCCCGGCGGCTTTCCTCCGGGCTGGGCGGACGCCCTTTGGCCTCGCGGATGGCTTCTTCAAGAAGTTCGGTATAAAGATCAAATCCGACCGCGGCAATATGACCGGACTGTTGCGGGCCGAGAAGGTCTCCGCCTCCGCGGATTTCGAGATCGTGCGAAGCGATGCTGAAGCCGCTCCCAAGTTCGACAAAACGTTGGATGACCTCAAGACGTTTGCGCGCATCGTCCGTTATTTCTCCCTCCTCTGGAAGGAAAAGATAAGCAAATGCCCTGTGCTGGCCCCGCCCCACCCGCCCGCGGATCTGATACAGTTGCGCGAGGCCGAACATGTCCGCGCGCTCGATCAGAACAGTATTTGCCGACGGAAGGTCGAGACCCGATTCGATTATGGAGGTGCAAACAAGAACACTGGCCTGTTTGTGGTAAAACGCCAGCATTGCGCGTTCGAGTTCGTTTTCGGGCATTTGTCCATGCGCAACAAGTATCCGGGCCTCCGGCACAAGGGCGGAGATCCGGTTGGCGGCTTCATAAATTGTTTGCACGCGGTTGTGCAGATAAAAAACCTGTCCGCCCCGCGCAAGCTCCGCCCGGATGGCCCGGGCGGCGGTGTTTTCGTCGTAACGGGAAACAAAAGTCTTGATCGGGAGCCTGTCGATGGGGGCCGTGTTGATGATGCTGATGTCACGAAGCCCGGAAAGCGTCATGTGCAGCGTGCGGGGAATCGGCGTGGCGGTCAGGGTGAGAACGTGAGTGTCAAGCTTCAGCGTCTTGAGGCGCTCCTTGTGCTCAACGCCAAAGCGGTGTTCTTCATCAACAATGACCAGTCCGAGATCCCTGAAAGTGATGTCGCGCGAAAGAAGCCGATGAGTGCCGATGACAATATCAATTTTTCCAGAGGCAATGCCGGCAACAAGTGTTTTTTGCTGTTTTGAGGATTTGAACCGTGAGAGTGAGTCGATGTTGAAGGGGAGATCCTTGAAGCGGGCGCGGAAAGTTTCCTCGTGCTGTTGGGCCAGAACGGTTGTCGGCACCAGAATGGCGACCTGCTTTCCGTCTGAGGCGGCCCGGAAGGCCGCGCGCATTGCAACTTCGGTTTTTCCATATCCAACGTCTCCACAGACAAGCCTGTCCATCACTTTTCCGGAACCGAGATCACGCATGACGCAGTCTATCGCGGTGCTTTGATCGGGCGTTTCATCAAAAGGAAAGCGCGCTTCGAACTCCCGCAGCTCGGCGCCGCCCGGAGTCAGGCGCAGTCCCGGACGGAGCTGGCGCTCGGCATAAAGCTGGATGAGGTCGAAAGCCAGCGTGCGCGCGGCGGAGCGGACTTTTTCTTTTGTTCTGGCAAAAGACTGCCCGCCGAGGCGGTCAAGAGCCACCCCCTCCCCGCCGGCGTATTTTTGAATGGCATTCAGCCTGTAGACGGGGACGTATAGGCGGTCCCGGTTGGCGTATTCAACCAGGATGAAATCACCGGGCGCACCGGAAAGGTCGAGGCGGACGATGCCGAGATATTTTCCAACGCCGTGGTCAACGTGCACAACGTGGTCATTGACGGAGAGATCGGATAGTGTTTGCAGTCCGGACCATTGCCTCGCGGAAGAGGAGGTGGCGCCGCGCGCGCGGGGGGCGCGGGAGCCGAGGATCTCTCCGTCCGTCACCACGATCAGGCCCTCGGAGGGCCAGCGAAAGCCCTCGGACAAATGACCTGAAGCAAGGCTGATGGCGCCCTTTTCGGGTGGCGCCGAGGACCGGCACGGCAAACCGCGTCCCGAGAGAAGAAAACGGATGCGTTCCAGTTGGGTTGAGGTGGAACAGATGACAGATATTTTCTGGCCCTCCGAAAGCCATTGTCGCAATTTTGGTTCAAGATCACCCAGTGAGTGGCGGGAGCCCCGGGCGAGATCTCCGTTGGTGAGAAGGAAAAAGCGGAGTGCATCTTCTTTTTCAGTTGAAGAAATATCGAGAGTTTCAGCAAAAAAAGCGGTTGCGGCGGAAATTCTTTCGGTCAAAGCGGCGGAATCGTCATATAGCATTTCAGCCGGAGGGAGGATGATTCCTGATTGGGGGGTCTCCCCTGAAAGCCTGCGCTGCTCATCAATAAAGCGGGACCACTCCTTGTTACAGCCGGCGGGGTCGTCCCAGAAAACCGGCCAATGTGCCGGGACGTAGTCCCAAAGAGTCGCGGATTTTTCATAGGCAAAGGGAGCCCATCCGACATGATGTTCGGCGAAAAAGCCGTCATGGATCGAAGAAAGAACCGGATCCCGCGTTGTTCTGGGTATGTCCCGGCTGTCGGCGAAGGATTTGAGCCGTTCCCTGATTCGCGCGCAGGTTGTTCCGTTGACAAGCACCTCGCGCGCCGGACAGATTGCGAGCCGGTCCCGCGCGTCGTCGGCAAGAGTCCGCTGGGTGCCGGAGTCAAACGGGCGGATGGTTTCGACAAGATCTCCGAAAAGTTCGATCCGCAAAGGATGCCTGGCGCCGGGGGGGAAAACGTCGATGATATTTCCACGTACTGCAAACGTTCCCGGATCCTCGACCGGATCAACGCGAAGATAGCCAGCATCAAGCAATGATGCCGTAAATGTTTCACGCGAACCGACGGATTCTTCGCGCCGGATCGTTATGGAGTTTTTCTGCCACGCATCGGGAGGGATTGTTGCCTGCCTGGCCGCGGGAAGCGTGGTAACCAGGACAGAAAAATCCGCGAAGGAATCCAAGCGGCCAAGAACAGAGGCTCGCGCCAGCCGGGTCCGGATTGAGGGAGCGATTTTTCCATAAAGGGAGTGCTCCCAGTGCGGGAAAAGAACCGGTTCCACGGTTTTGCCCAGAACCGCCGGGGCGAGAGCCAGGATGTCGGAACAGACGGTGTCGGCGGAGTTTTCGTCTTTGCAGAAAACCACGGCAGGACGGGCAAGATTTGCGACAGCGGCCGCATAAAAAAGTGCACGTGCGGATGCCGTCAGGCCGAGGGCCCTCATGGGGGGGGATGACTTTAGGCGGCATAATGCCGCGTCAAGACGGCACGAGTGCACGTCGGCAATCTATACGGCTTGACACAAAAGTTCAACATAAGTACGCTTCTGCCAAAGGGTTTTTACTATCGCCAGTAGCAGTACCAAGGACTGGTGGCTGGAGAGCATAGGAATGACTAGCGGCTGGGAAGTTTATTACTGTTTATGTCTGTCTGCGGCACTTGCATTGCTGATTCCGGCCGGGCTGTACATTTGTTCACTTGTTGTTTCCTTCCCCAAAAAATACGCGGATAAACGGCAGTATTTTGAAAATCAGCTTGATCCGCCGCCCGCGGAAGCCGTTCTCGACAAGAAGATGAATTCGAGATTTTTTGTCGGCATGAATATCATCTTGATTCTGGTTGCGCTGGTTCTGCTGGCGATTCCAGGGGCAAGCGTGCTCAGGGCTGAAGCGGCGGCGGGAGGCGGTCCGGGGACACTTATAATAATAATCAGCGTTTCTTTGCTGACGGCGCTTGGGTTGTTTTATTCATCACGCAAGGGAGATCTTGACTGGATGACTTCGTATTTGAAGCGGAGTCCGGAACCCGGGCCGGAGGATAAACAGTGAAGGATGGCCGGTTTTATCTTTCGACGGTTGGAAAAGCGATTGGCTGGGCCAGGGCGAATGCGCTTTCGTTTTTTTCTGCCGGTTCATGCGGCTGCTGGGCGGAATTGTTTGAAACGATGGGCTGCAGATATGATCTCGAAAGGTTCGGCTGTCTTCCCGAGGAAGATCCAAGGCAGGCGGATCTTTTGATTGTCAGCGGGGCAATTACCTACAAATCGGCCGCACATATCAGAAAAGCATATAATGAAATGCTGGACCCGAAATATGTTATTGCCGTGGGGGCGTGCGCCAATTGCGGCGGATTGTTTGCTCCAGAATCCAGCTATTCAGTCGTTCCCGGAATTGACCGGATAGTTCCGGTGGATGTTTATGTGCCCGGATGTCCGCCAAGACCCGAGGCAATAATGAACGGAATAATAGCACTACAGGAAAAAATACGTGGACATGAAAGAGCTGTTGAAAAAAATTAATACCGCGGCGCCGGGTGCGTTGCTGGAAAATCGCCCCTTTGGAAGGACGGCGACCATTTCGTACTGGGTTGAGGTCAGATCCATCGAGAGCGTTGCGCAGGAATTTTGCGCGGGCTGTGGATTTTCCGGGCTTGAAAACATGTCGGCGATGGAGATTGAACAGACAATCGTTATATCATATTTCATCAAATCCCAATCCGGCGAAATGGCGGTGTTGCGCTGCTCTGTGGTTCCGGGGTCTGCCGACAGCGTGGCGGAAGTTCCGAGCGTTGAAAAAGTCTGGAGCGAAGCCGGAAGATATGAGGACGAGATTTCCGAACTCTTTGGCGTTGTTTTCGGGGAGAAAAAACGCGTTCACAGGCTTTTGCCAGAGGGGTGGCGGGGGTTCCCCCTGAGAAAATCATATGCTTTTCCATCCGAGTTCAATTCGATTTTGCACATGAGGCCGCCGGCAACCGGAGGAGGAGAGATCAGGTGAGCAACACGCAGCCCGAAACGCTTGATGCAGGAATCTCTTCATGGAGGATCGGGCCATATCATGCAGGAATGTCCGGGCCGATCCGGTTCGGGCTCAGGATTGACGGTGAAATAATTTCTGCAGTTGATGTTGAACACGGTTTTTTACATCGCGGCCTTGAAAAGGCAATGGAGCTGCATTCGTGGCAGGCTGCCGTGGCGTACGCGGATCATCTTGATCCCGAGGGCGAAACCTTTGGCGAGCTTGCGCTGTGCCTGGCGGTAGAAGAGGCTGGACAGATTCCCGTTCCCCCCCGTGCGCAAATCATAAGGATAATGCTTTGCGAGCTTACCAGGATTTCAGTTCATCTTGGCTATATCGCGCGGATGGCCAGAGCGGTTGACGCCAATACTGCCGGGCATTATGCGCTTCGGGAGAGAGAAAGAATCCTGGATCTTTTCGAGCTTCTTTCCGGCGCGAGATTTTCTTTGAATTTTCTCCGGTTTGGAGGAGTTGGGGCGGATGTAACGGAGGGGTTCATTGAAAGGGTTGTGGAATTCTGTGATCTCATGTTGCTTCGACTCAAGGAATACAACGATCTTTTCACCTTCAATCATGCCTTCTTGAAAAGAACTGTCAGGATCGGAGTGTTGACCGGGGAAACAATACGGCGCTATGGAATAACCGGGCCCAATGCGCGGGCCTCGGGTTTTTTGTATGACATCAGAAAGGAAAATCCATACAGCGGGTATGAAAAAATGGATTTTACCATTCCTGCCGGAAAAGGGGAAAAGGGCGTGACTGGCGATGCGCACGACAGGTTTTTGCTAAGGCTCAGGGAGGTCGGTCAGAGCGTGGAGATTCTCAGACAGACGGCGGATGCCATTGTTCCGGGGCAATTTTGCAACGGCAGGGTGGATAAGGATTTTACGATTTTGTCAGGGGAGGCATATTCAAGGATTGAAAGCGCGCGGGGGCGGCTCGGCTGTCACGTGGTGTCAGATGGCGGCGGAAGGCCGGCGCGAGTGCAGTACAACGCGCCCTCTGCGGCCTGTGTGGCCGCCATGACCGAGCTTTTACCGGGCGCACGAATTGAAGACCTGCCCGTTATAGTTGCCAGTCTCGATATCAGTATTTCGGAGGTCGACAAATGAAGGATTGGACCACCCGCTGGATTGGTCTTTCCGGTTTGCCGCCGGACTGGCCGGAGTGGGCGCAGGTTTCGATATTTGTAGTTGTTCTGTTTTCGGTGGTTATACTCCCGGTTTGCGGCATCATGCTGTATGTTGAAAGAAAAATCGGCGCGGATTTACAGGCAAGAGTCGGCCCTAACCGGGCCGGGCCTTCCGGGCTCGCCCAGCCGCTGGCCGATACGCTCAAGCTTCTTCAGAAGGATGTTTTGCCGGGTGGGTTCGGGCAAACGGTCTGGCTTGTGATCCACGCGATTACGGTTTTTGCAACGCTGGTGGGGCTTCCCGTCGGATCGGCGCTTCTTCTGCTTGATACGGACATCAGCGCATTCATTCCGTTTACAGGAACGCTGGCGCTCTCCTTCGGGGTAATGCTTTTAGGGCTTAATCATGGATCTCCGTCCGGAAGGTTTGGCGCTCTTCGGACCGTAGCGCAGGCCTTGGCGGGTTTTTTTCCGGCGTTGCTATGCCTGCTCTATGTGGGCATGTGGGCGGGCGGATTCAGCTGGAGCGCGATATTGCTGGCACAGGGGGCATCCCCGGTAGCGTGGATGGCTTTTTCGAGCCCGTTTGGTTTCATGGCGTTTGTGGTGTTTGTGATCAGCGGACTTGTCATGCTCGGTCTTCCGCCGCTTGACGGTTGTGGTTCAATGTCTGATTTACGCGGCGGAGTCTCGGCCAGCATCCAGGGGCGGCGGCTTGTTTTTTATCGTGTCACCCGGTTTTATGCGTTTTTCATGTGGACGCTGGTTGCCGTAACGATGTTTCTCGGAGGCGCGGCTCTGCCGGACGGCGGGGCTGAAGCGATTATTAGATTTGCTTCAACACGCATTCTGGCGATGATTGAGATGGCGGTTCTTGTATTCAAGACGGCGGCACTTATGATTTGCATACAGATAATCGCACGGGTGACGCCAAGAATCCGCTCTGACCAGGTGACGGATTTTTCATTGAAGGTCCTGAGTCCGTTTGCATTGGTTGCGCTGGCGGGGGCGGCGCTCTGGATAGGAAGGGGCTGGTTATCGTGAATAACTCCCTTTTTTCAAAGGTTGTTGAATACTGGCGCGGCGTTTACAGGGGGGTCAAGTCAGTGCTTGGGTCTTGTGTCACGGCACTTCCATATCTGTTCAACATCCGCTCCGGGGATCTGAGAAAAGAGGTTACTGAACAGTATCCCGATCCGATCTCGTCAAGAACGGCCGACGATCTGCCGCCAAGGACCAGGGGGCTGTTGTTCAATGATATTGAAAAATGTACTGGCTGCCGGGAATGCGAAAGGGTTTGCCCGGCCAGATGCATAACCGTTGATGCCGAGCCGGAGGCGGATCCGGCCAAGATGTGGGTAAGTGTTTTTGATATTGATTTTTCCAGATGTGTATTCTGCGGGCTTTGCGTCGAAACGTGTCAGCCGGCGTCGTTGGCGCATACGCGGCAGTATGAGGGTGCTGTATATATGTTGCCGGATCTTGTGGCCAGTTTCGGCCGGGGACACGTGACTGCCGAGCAGCGTGAAAAATGGGACGCCTGGAGAAAAACCAAGGAAGCCGAGGAGGCGGGCGTATGATTTTCTGGATGTGCGGAGGAGTTGCGATGGCGGCGGCGCTTCTGGCAATGTTTGCTCCAGGAATGAGGCTTGTTGCCATGGCGCTTTGGTGTGTCGGCGCGGCGGTCGCCGGGATTTTTCTTGTATTGGGAGCCGAGTTTCTGGCGATAATACAGGTGATCATATCAACAATGGTGGCATTATCGCATGTTTTCTATTCAAGCACGTTCGGGGAGTATGAAAAGGAAGACACAAGAACCCCGGGGAACCGGGTGGTTTCGCTTATTCTCCCCGCCGCGGCGGGCGCCGGGCTTTCTGCATCACTGTGGTTTGGTCTCAGACAGCTGCCCGGGATGGACGCCATGATGATGCCGGAGGGCGCCCTGAAGGCTGATCAGAGCCTGGCGCGGATTGGAAAGGCACTGGCCGAGGATCATTCGCTTGGTCTTGAGGTGCTCGCGGTTTCTCTTTTTGTTGTGATTATTGGTGCGGGGGTTGCGGGCAGGCGGGAGGTCAAGGATAAATGATGGCGGTTGCGGCGGTTATCAGCGGAATCGGATTTGCCTGCATGCTTTATAGAAAAAGCCTCCTTGGGCTTCTTGCCGGCGCGCAGCTGGTATTTACCGGATCGACGCTTGTTTTTGTAATTGCGGGGGCATTGTCCGGAGAGCCGCTCAAGGGACACATATTTGCTATTTTCATTTTGATGGTCGGGCTGGCCTTGGTTGTGTGCGGATATACACTTGCCACGAGAGTTTTTTATTTAAAACGCAAGGTTGACATGGAAGATCTCAAGAGGCTCAGGGGATAGAATGGAAGCAGCATTTTCACGCGATATACCGATGCTTTTGATTATACCGCTCATTGGTGCGCTGCTTGTTGGCACGGTTTTGCTTGTCTGGGGAAGAAAATTGCCAAGGCAGGGGGACTGGCTTGCGGGCGCTGCGCTGGTGGGGCTGTTTTGCTCTGCGCTTATCGAGTGGAGAATCATGCCCGCTCAACCGGAAGCATGGCTTCGGGGCTGGATCGGAAATCGAGAGCACGGCAACGCTGTTGCGGTCGGCATCATTCAGGACCCGCTTGGACTGGTTATGACCGGCCTTGGCGCAATCGTGAGTGCGCTTTTTATTGTCAACCGCAGACTGTATGCGACCGAGGAGAGGATTGAGCGGTTGTTTTCAGCCGCCGTGATCAGCACGTGTGGCGTGGCTTTGTCGTGGTTGTCGTTGACGCTCTGGACGGCGATAGCGGGCATCGGGATAGCGGCACTGGGCGGACTGATGGCGTTCGGATCCCACTGGGGAACGGCCGATGGCGCCCGCGCCGCCGCAAGGTATGCGCGAGAGCGGTTCTGGGGTGTTGTTCTCATAATATGCGGGGCATATGTGCTGTCGAGCGGAGGGCAGTCTCTCGAAATGGTTGGCGGTACCACGTGGCCTCGCGGGGGGCACGCGCTTGTTGGCGCAGCGATTCTTTCTGTTGGAATCCTGATCCAGGCACAACCATTTCCGGTGCTTGGCTGGCTGGTGATGAGAGTGAACGCACCGGCGGCATCAAGGGTTGTTTTTGCGCAGGTGTTGCCCGCTTGGGCGGCGCTTTCAGTTGTTGTGCGCATGGATTCACAGATCCGGGCTACCGGGGTGTTTTCCGGCATCGGATGGATTGCGCTGGCCTCCGCGTTTCTGGCGGTGTTGATGGGCCTTTTCCAGGAAGACAGGAAAAAAAGTCTTGGCGTCTGGATCGCGGCGGGATTTTCAATGGCACTTGCGGCTTTGGCCTTTTCGGGGCCATGGGTGGGCATGGCTGTAACCATTGGTCTTGGGCTTGCCGGATGTTCGGCGGCGCTCTGGATTGATCTTTTTGAAGAAGGCGGCGGGACGGCTGGCCAACAGACAGCGTGGGTCAGGACTGGTGTTATCATGGCCGCCTGTTCGGCCAGCGGGCTTTTTGGCTTCATATCATGTGGCGGTATCGTAAGATGGTTTGCCAGCTCCATGGAAAACAGTGCTGCAGCAGCACTGACCGGTTTTGTGATTTTTCTTGTTGCGCTGGTGATCTGGAAACAGGCATGGGAAACATCGCGCAGCAGGGTTGGTGACCGGGCGACCTGGACGGCCGCACTGTTGCCGGCAATTCCTTTGATTTTATCATTTGGATTTTTATGGAGCGGGAATCTGTCCGGCGGCGCACTTCCGGGCGATATTGATAAAGTGGTTGAATCCGCTTTTGACGGTTTTCTTGGCACGGGTGGCGGGACGGTTTTTTCAGGACCGCAGCTGGCGGTTTGGGCGCAATTTGGAATAGTGGCGGTTGCCGCGGCGTTGGCATACTGGTCCACGGTTCCGGCTAAAGATCTTTGGAAGAGGCTTTATATTTCGGTCCCGCGCATGGCCGCATTTTTCAGCGGAGGATATGGCATTGATAATCTTACAGCTAGGATTATGGCCGGTTTTGGCTGGTTCGGCGAATCGATTGATCATGTTGTAGGGAAGAAGGCCTGGAGGGAGTGGATTCCTTCCGCGCTTTCATGGATTTCTTTTGCCGGAGCAAAAACGGCATTTTCCTGTGATTCAGGAAGCAGAAATGCGTTGATCCGGTTGTTGAGGAAAGCTGTAATGGTGCCCGCCAAGCTGCTCCAGTTGTTACATGGTGGAGACGTTCAGTGGTATCTTTTTTTAATGGCAGCCATGGCAATGGCGCTTCTGGCGCATTTTTTAAGAAAGTGAAGAGAGGGGTAAATGGGGAATAATCTCATCACATCAATGGTATTTCTTCCGTTTGTGGGAGCATTGCTGCAGGCGGTTTTGCCGGCATCAGCCAACCGGGGCGGGATTGCCGTCGGGAAATGGGCCGCGCTCGGAGCAAGCATTGCCAGCAGCGTATGCGGAATGATCCTGGTCTTTTCAATGAGAAAACAAACCGCCGAAATGCAGGCCGTTGAGCTGATTCCGTGGGTGGGGTCTTATGCCATAAGCTATGAAATGGCTGTTGACGGCATCAATGCGCTGCTCATTCTCTTGATGGCGATAATTTTTCCTCTTCTTATTTCGGCGGAGTGGGAACAAAAGGCCGGGTCAAGAGGGATGCATGGATTGTTGCTTATTCTCCAGACAGCGCTTCTTGGCGCAGTTTGTGCGCAGGATCTTTTCCTGATGTTTTTCTTCTGGTCCATGAGCATTCTGCCTTTTTATTTTCTTATAGGCATATGGGGCGGGCCCGGAAAGGAAACGGCCGCGTTCAGGACAATTGTTGCGGGTGCCGCCGGAAATGCTCTGTTTTTTGGCGCGCTTCTTCTTATTTATTATTCCGTTGATCCCCACACGTTTTCACTCAAGGAGCTGTCTGGCGGAAAGCTTGCCGGCAAGACGTTTTTATTTCTTGGGCGCGAGCTCCAGGTTTCTTCGGTCGCTTTTGGGCTTGTTTGTGCCGGGCTGGCGCTACGTGCCCCGGTATGGCCGATTCATGGTTGGTTCACGCACGCGGCCGAAGAGGCTCCGGCAAGTGTTTTTGTGGCGATGTCGGCGGCGGCGGTTCCCGTGGCGGCAGGGCTTTTCATGCGGTTGTCTTATTCGCTTTTCCCCGAAACTGTCGCGCGGGCCGCACAGGGCATCGTGATTGTTGGAATAGTTAACCTTGTCATGGGCGGACTTTGCGCCATGGTTCAGCGCGGGCTCAGGCTTCTTCTGGCTTTCATCTGCCTGAGCGGGGTTGGATTTATCTTGATGGGCATCGGATCGCTCAATCCCATCGGGGTTGTTGGAGCAACCTATCAGCAGCTGGTTCTGGGGCTGGGGGTTGCCGGATTCGGACTGTTTTACGGTATTGTATTCGACCGCACCGGAGGAACCGAGTTTGCGGACATGAAGGGTTCGGCAATAATTGGCGGGATAGCGCCCCGCGCACCCGCGGTGGCTCTTGTGGCGGGACTGGTTATCGCATCAATCCTGGGATTTCCGGGAATGGGCGGATTTGTCGGTCAGACATTGCTGATGGTCGGATCATACTCGATTCACCCGGTTGCGGTAATCATAGCTGGAGTGATGATCCTGCTTGCTACATATTATCTATTCATGATGTACAGATATATTTTTCTTGGAAAGCAGTCCGGCATGGCGGTGGAATTTATTGATCTGACCGTGCGGGAAAAAGCGTATTTTGTGCCGCTTGTTGCCAGTTTGCTGTTGTTCGGTCTTTATCCCAAACCCTTTATCGAGCTCGTCAGGCCCACGGCGCTTACGCTGCTTTCCACTATAAAATGAGGACGACGTGAAAGATCTGATCCTTTTGCTGCCCGAGATTTTTCTGGTCGTAACGCTTGCCGGAGTGGTGATCGGAGAAATCGGGCACAAAGATGAAAAAACCCGTCTGGCGCCGGCTACGGCGCTGGCTGGCCTCGTGGGCGCCTTGGTGCAGACACTGATTTTATATGGCCTTGGACCGGCTGAAGCATTCAGCGGGGCGGTCAGCGTTGACGGTTTTGCGCTTTTTTTTAAATTATACGCCATCACTCTTGCGGCACTTTCCATTCTTATGCCCGGGGGTGGAAGGGAGATGTCACCGTCCAAGCGCGCAGAGCACTGTGCGCTCGTGCTTGGTGCGGCGCTGGCGGTGTGTCTGGTCGCAGCGGCGTCAGATATTATTCTTATTTTTCTTTCAATGCAGCTTTTGTTCGTCGTAGGGTGTTTTTTGACGGCACATGGGCGGCGGAACAGATCTGGCGCGGAGGCGTCGGTAAAATATCTTGTTTTTGGCGTGGCATCCGCATTTTTATTCCTTTTTGGTGCGGCGATCCTTTTTGCCTATACGCATGTATTCAATATATATGACATGCACAAGGTTTTACTGGCAAACCCGATGCCAGCCCCGGTTGCGGCCGTGGCGTTTGTAATGATTTTTTTCGCTCTGGCATTTCATATTGTTGCATTTCCGATGAGTCTCGTTGCGCCTGATGTGCTTGAGGGGGCGCCGACCCCGGTTGGCGCAGGCCTGTCTCTTGGCGCAAGGGCGGCGGGGTTTGCGCTGGCCATCAGGATGATTGTTGTGGTTTTTGCCCAGCCGTCTCTTTCAAAAGGACAGTGGGCTGGCATGGCCGGGTTTGACTGGATTGGTATTCTTGCGATAATTTCCGGATTAACGATGGTGGCCGGGTCGCTTCTTGCCTTGGTTCAGACGTCCGCAAAGAGGCTGGTTTCCTATATTGTTGTCGCGCAAACGGGATTTTTGCTGATGGGTCTTCTTGTCCTGGACGAGGTGGGCATTTCCGCGCTTCTGTTCAATCTTGTCGTGGATCTTTTCGCTCTTTCGGGAGCGTATTTTGTGATTTCCACCATGTATGACGAACTGGGAAGCGACCGGCTGGCCGGGCTGGGGGGGATGCTTCATAAATATCCGGCCGAAAGCATATCCCTTATCCTATTTCTTGCATGTGCGGCCGGGCTCCCGCCGCTGCCGGGATTTATGGGCAAGTTTGCGCTAACGGGTGCGGCGGTGAGACACGGCTGGTATGCGCTTGCGGTTGTTGCCATAATCTCCTCGGCGCTGGGCGCTGTTGCGATGGGGCGGCTTTCTTTCAGCCTGATCGGCCGGTTCGGCCAGGGCGACGGAGGCGAACGTCCGAATATTCAGCGCGTTGCTTTTCTGGCCTCCTTGATTATTCCCATGATAATGATAGGAATATTTGCCGAGCGTGTTCTTGACTGGGCCGGGAAATCCCTCCAGTTTGCAAGGTGGTGAGAAGACATGATCGAATATCTGCCCGTGGCGCTTTTGTTTGTTTTTGCGGCAACGATTGGCGGCGTAATTCTTGTTTTGTCCCGTATTTATGGCCCCAAGATCCCCGGCGCCGGAAAAGATTCCGCCTTTGAATGTGGAATGATTCCACACGGTGATGCGAGGGGGCGCCTGCCCGCCCGCTACTATCTGGTCGCGGTATTATTTCTTGTGTTTGATGTCGAGGCGGTTTTTCTGTTCCCGTGGGCGCTTGTGCTTAAAAAATACCTGTCCATCAATGCTTTCATCCTTTTCGAAATCGGGGTCTTTGCGGTTCTGGCTGTTGGTGCATATTTATATGTTTTGCTCAAGGGGGCCCTGGAATGGGATTAAATGGCGAGCAGCAAAACAAGACCGGTCAGGCTGGGTTTCTGACAACAAGACTGGAAAAGTTTATCGAGTGGGGCCGGAAAAACTCTCTTTGGCCCCTTCCTCACGGAACGAGCTGTTGCGGGATAGAAATGATGTCCACGCTTGCTGCGGATTACGATCTCGCCAGGTTTGGCGCAGAGGCTGTAAGATTTTCTCCAAGACAGGCCGATCTGCTCATTGTTGCCGGCATTATCAATCTCAAAATGGCGCCGGTGCTCAAATCGGTATATGAACAGATGAGTGACCCGAAGTGGGTTATTTGTATGGGAGCCTGTGCCTCTTCGGGGGGGATTTTTGATGTTTATAGTGTATTGCAGGGCATAGACAATATCATTCCCGTCGACGTATATATCCCCGGGTGTCCGCCAGCCCCGGAGGGATTGATTCACGGGCTCATGCGCCTGCAGGATATGGTTCAGGCCGGAGACACCCACGCCCATCGCAGGATGCGGGCGCTTGGAATGAGGACGTGGGGCTGAATCATGCTGAACGGGCCACAAAAATTCAGGGAACAGATTGATATTCTCGGAAAAACCTTCGGCGATAGAATCGAGCAGGTGACCGTCCCCGAATCCGGCCGGACGGACGTCCCCGTTGTCCGGGTGGCAAAAGGATCGTTGGGCGGATTGCTTTCATTCATGAAGACCGAGCCGGGATTTGAATATTCGTACCTTTCCGATTTAACCGCCACCGACGAGCTTACAAGACCAAGATTTGATCTTGTTTATAGCCTTTATTCCCATAAACATGGTTGCCGCATCAGGGTCAAATCCGGCATTGACGAAGGCGAGGCTGCGCCGACCGCCACGCAAATCTGGCCCGGGGCCAACTGGGCCGAGCGCGAAGTCTGGGATATGTACGGAATCAGATTTTCGGGACATCCGGACCTGCGCCGCATTCTGATGGACGAAAGATGGCAGGGGCATCCGCTTCGGAAGGATTATGCGATCAGGAACCGACAACTGTTTGAATCCTCCCAGCCGGTCCGCCCCGGGCTGCTGGAGGAGAAAAACCCCGGAGCCGGCACAACCGGAGATGATGAAGATATCTGGGATGGCGCCAGGACAATAGTGAATATCGGCGTGGTTCATCCCGCCACGCATGGGGCGCTCCGTATTGTTGCGCGGTTGAACGGCGAAACCGTGGAAAAATCGTATTTGGAATTCGGATACACGCATCGGGCCAAGGAAAAGCTTGGAGAGACAAAAACGTATCACCAGTTTATTGTTTATACTGATCGTCTCAATTACTGTTCTTCTCTCATCAACAATACTGCTTATGCAATGGCTGTTGAAAAATTATTGGGTGTGGAGGCGCCACCCAGGGCCGTCTGGATTAGGATGATCTGCTGCGAAATTTCCAGAGTGATCGATCACCTGATTTGCGTCGGCATCAACGCCGTGGATCTTGGGGCCTTTTCATTTTTCCTGTACGGCTATCACCAGCGGGAAGAGGCATATACTCTTATTGAGGCGCTTTGCGGCGCGAGGCTTACAACGTCTTATACCAGGGTCGGCGGGATGATGTACGACGCCCCGGACGGCTGGGAGCGGCGCGTGAGGGAGTGGGCAGACAAGACGCGCGGGGTGGTGGACGAAATGGACCGGCTTCTTACCGGCAACAAGATCTGGCGAAAAAGAACGGAAGGCATCGGGGTGTTTGATCGCGAAAAATGCATGCAATACAGTTATTCCGGACCAAACGCCCGCGCGGCCGGCATTGATGTTGATTTGAGGCGAGACCAGCCATGCATGTATTACAAGGATATCGATTTTGATATTCCGCTCGGTGAAAACGGAGATGTTTTTGACCGGTATGCGGTGCGGATGGAGGAGATGCGGGAATCGCTCCGTATCGTTGTGCAATGTGCGGAAAAAATCAAGACCGGCCCCGTTTGGTGTGAAAACAAGATGATCAGGATTCCTGAAAAGGACCAGGCAAACGGCACCATGGAGGGCCTGATACACCATTTCAAGATATTCATGACCGGTTTTGAGGTTCCTCCGGGTGAGGCATATACAACATTTGAGGCGGCAAACGGAGAATTGGGGTTTTATATTGTCAGCAAGGGAGGACCGGTTGCACACCGGATGCGAATCAGGGGGCCGTCATTCTGGCATTTCCAGGGACTGGAAGCCATGATTCGCGGGCACAAGATTGCGGATGTTGTTGCGGCGCTTGGGAGCATAAATATCATTGCCGGGGAGATTGACAGATAATGGCCAGGCTTTCTGAAAAATTTCATGCATGTCTTCACGAGCTTTCGGGGCGATATCCGGCAAGGCGCGCGCTGCTTCTTCCCGCGCTGCACATGGCTCAGAAGGAAATCGGCTGGCTTCCTCCGGATGTGATCGGGGAAATTGCAGCGGCTCTCGAAATTCATCCGGCCAAAGTGGTCGAGACGGCGAGTTTTTATACCATGTTCAATCTGGGTCCGGTCGGTCGGCACGATGTCCGGGTGTGCACCAACGTGTCGTGCTCGTTGCGCGGGGCGGAGCGCATTTTGGAGCACTGTGAACGCAAGCTCGGGATAAGTGCTGGAGAAACAACGGCGGACGGCCGCATCACATTGCATGACGAGGAATGTCTCGGCGCCTGTGGCACCGCGCCTGCCATGTCGGTTGACGGGAAATATCACGAAAATCTTGATTTACTCGAGGTTGACAGGATCCTGGAGGGGTTGCACTGACATGTACATCGCGGGAGGCGAAACGCTTTTTGTACAGCACCTTGGAATTACCGGCGCGCGGACGCTCGATTATTTCAAAAAGCACATGACCGGCTACAGGGCGGCACAAAAGGCCGCGGGCATGACCACGGAGGCGATTATTGATGAGGTCAAGCGGTCGTGGCTCCGGGGCCGCGGCGGCGCCGGATTTCCAACCGGTACGAAGTGGTCATTTGTTCCAAAAACCACCGCGCAAAAATATCTTGTTTGTAATGCTGACGAGTCTGAACCCGGCACTTTCAAGGACCGCGCCATCATCCGCAACATGCCGCATATGCTTGTGGAGGGGATGATAATCGCCGCGCGTGCGATTGGTGCGTCGCGGGGATATATATATATCCGTGGCGAATATGAAGAAGAGGCTGGAATTCTGGAAGAGGCGTTGAAAGAAGCGCGGGACGCCGGACAGCTGGGAAAGGTTGATATTTTTGTTCATCGCGGCGCCGGTGCTTACATTTGCGGCGAGGAAACCGGGCTTCTTAATTCGCTTGAGGGTTTGCGGGGCGAGCCCAGGGACAAACCCCCGTTTCCGGCGGTAAAAGGGGCGTTTGATGGGCCGACCGTGGTGAACAACGTCGAAACACTTGCGTGTATCCCATCCATTATAATGAACGGAGGGGCGTGGTTCGCCGGACTGGGCAGGATTGAGAAATCCGGGGGCACAAGGCTTGTGGGGGTGTCGGGCCAGGTGAACAGGCCGGGACTTTACGAGATCCCGGCCGGAGGCGCGACGATAAGGGAAATTATTTATGATATTTGCGGTGGAATTGCAGATGACAGGCAGCTCAGGGCGGTGATTCCCGGGGGCTCGTCAACCCCTCCTCTTTCAGCAGACGAGATTGATGTTGTTTATGATATTGAACCGCTTGCATGCGCCGGGAGCATGCTGGGTTCTGCGGCAATGATTGTCGTCAGTGAGGATTACTGCCTTGTACGGCTGCTGGAGCGGATTGTGCTTTTTTACGAGCGCGAATCATGCGGACAGTGCACACCCTGCCGCGAAGGGGTTGCCTGGGCGCGCAAGATACTCTCTCGCATTGAGCGCGGAACGGGCACGGATCGCGATATTTCGCTTCTTTTGTCAGTTGCCGACAGCATCAACGGCAAAGCACTGTGCGCGCTTGGCGATGCGGCGGCCCTGCCGATTATGGGATTTGTGAAGAAATTCCGCGCGGATTTTGAAGCACACGTAAGAGGTGGCAGATGCCCTGGTGCCTGATTGACGGAAAAAACGTCGAATTCAGTGACGGAGCCACCATCATTGAGGCGGCCGGATCTGCGGGTATTTTCATCCCGCATTTTTGCTATCACCCGGGCCTTGGTGCTCCGGCACAGTGCCGCATGTGTGTGGTTGAGGTGGAGGGCCGGACAAAGCTGCAAACGGCCTGTTCTACGCCCGCGTGCGAGGGGATGATCGTAAAAACCGGCTCCGAAAGAGTGAAACAAGTCCAGAAATCCACCATGGAATTTCTGTTGATCAACCATCCTCTTGACTGTGCCATTTGCGACAAGTCCGGCGAGTGCATGCTCCAGGATAATTCGTACCACTACGGTGATGCCACCATGCGTACCGTCGAAGAGCGACGGACATACGCTGATCTTGAAATGGGCCCTGTTATCAAGAAAAACATGAACCGCTGCATTCATTGTACAAGATGCATAAGATTCGGCGAAAAAGTTGCCGGCATTGCCGAGATGGCGGCATTTGGGCGCGGTGGCAGTACGGAGATAGCCACCCTTGATGGTGCAGAACTCAAAACACCGTATGCCGGCAACTATTCCGATATCTGTCCGACCGGAGCGTTGACACTCAAGGATTTCAGATTCAAAAAACGTTCATGGCTGCTTACTAAAACAGCGGCGGTTTGTGAAGGCTGTTCGCGAGGATGCGCAATCGAGGTGCATCATGCGGACGGTGTGGTGTATCGCCAGGTGGCGCGTGAAAATCTGCGAATCAATCGTTACTGGATTTGTGACGAAGGACGGTTCTTGTACAGGTATCTTGGGGATCCCGAACGGGTGCGCCAGCCGCTGGTAAGCGGAAATATTTCGGACTGGGTATCTGCAGCGGGCGTGGCGCGGGAGATGTTCAATGGCGGAAGGGTTATGGTTCTTGCTGGAGAGGACCTGACGCTTGAAGAAGCAAAAGAGCTTCTGGATTTTGTCCGCCCCGCCGGGGCGGGGATTTTCAGATTTGGCACGCCGCAGGTGTGCGCGGCCCGGGACGATGGCGACGAAGACATGATTCTTCGTCGCAAGAGCAAGACGTCAAATCTGCATGGACTTCAACAGCTCGGTATCAGTGCTTTTGACGGCAGGCCGTCTGGGACGGTGTTGGTTGTGCGCGGGGGCCGGGCAGTGATTCCGGACCTGGGGGGCTGCAAGGTGATTGGTGCCGGGGTCTTCCAGGGCGGGGAAACTACGGATTTTGAGGCGGTTCTTCCGGGGCGGGCTTTTCTGGAAAAGGGCGGATCAATTGTAAATTGTGACGGGATAGAACAGCGAGGTGTCTCCGTGGTGCCAGGACCGGCCGAGGCAAAAGGGCTCGGCGATATTTTGCGCCTGCTCGGCAGAGGCGGAGACTGATATGGACATTACAATACTAGTTATATCCGCCATTAAAGTGGTGGTCATATTTGGTGCGGTTTTTGTCTGCGTTCCGCTCATGACCTGGATCGAGCGCCGTGGTGCCGGACTCATGCAGCTCAGGCTGGGACCGTCACGTCTGGGGCCGCTCGGGCTTTTCCAGCCCATTGCTGATGGGATCAAATTTCTGTTCAAGGAGGATCGAGAACCCGCTCATGTCGAGAAATTTTTTTATTTCATCGCTCCGCTTGTGTGTTTTATTGCTGCGGCGCTGACCTTTGCCGTGATACCGGTTGCGGCGCCGGTGAATATCGCCGGACGTACCATCAGCTTCCAGATTGCGGACCTCAATGTCGGAATATTGTATATTCTGGCGATATCGTCCGTGGGCTTGTACGGGATTGTGATGGCCGGGTGGTCGTCCAACAATAAATACGCCATGATTGGTGCGCTCAGGTCGTCCGCGCAGATGATCAGCTACGAAATTGCTCTTGGTCTTTCGGTCATAGGCGTGGTTATGGTGTTTTCCAGCGTGGTATCGTCGGAGATCATCGCGGCACAGGCTGGGACGCTTTTTTCCGCCGGACCTTTCAATTTTCCAAGATGGGGCGTGTTTTTGCAGCCGATTGGATTTTTGATTTTTGTGGTGGCGATGTTTGCCGAGACAAACCGGCTCCCGTTTGATCTTCCCGAGGGGGAATCCGAAATCGTTGCTGGATATCATATCGAATATGGAGGCTTGAAGTGGAGTATGTTTTTTGTGGCGGAATATACCAGTATGATATCATTTTCCGCGCTTGCGGTGACGCTTTTTTTCGGAGGATGGCAGCTCTTTCCCGGAATGGGCCGGCTTGTTGCGTTGGCGCCGGGGATGTGGGGTGCCGCACTGCTTGTAGTTCTTCAGATCCTGTCGTTTACAATAAAAACCGCCTTTTTCATGTGGTTTTTTGTATGGGTCCGATGGACTCTCCCGCGGTTCAGATATGACCAGCTTATGGCGCTTGGCTGGAAGGTGTTGATGCCGCTGGCTGCGTTGAATATCGCGGGCACGCTTGTATTGATCCGGACGGGGGTGCTTTGATATGGCGACAAGGACCAGGCGGGTCGGCCCCAGGAAAAGCCTGTTTCATTCCATTTATATTGTGGACAGCTTCAAGGGCCTTTGGATCACGATGAAATATCTGCTTTTCAGGAAAAAGGTGACCATCAGATATCCCGAGGAGCGACGGCAGTATTCTGCAAGATTCAGGGGGCTGCATTACATCAAAACCACTAATGGAGTCGAAAACTGTACGGCATGCATGCTTTGTCCCACGGTATGTCCGGCGGATTGTATTCATATTGAGGCGGGAGAGCGTGCGGACAAGGAAAAATATCCAGTGCGGTTTGATATTGATATAATGAGATGCTGTTTTTGCGGGATGTGTGAAGAAGCCTGTCCCAAGGATGCGATCAAACTTAGCGGCGTTTATGATATGAGCGCGGCCAAAAGGACGGTTTATGACAAGGAGTTTTTGCTTGTACAGCGCGGAAACAAATAGGCGGCGGCGGATATGATGAATGCGGCGGCATTTTTTCTGTTCGGCGGATTTGGCCTGGCCTTTTCGGCCATGGCGGCCTTTGGCAGGAACATGGTGGGGTGCGCCTTCAGTCTGGTAATGGCTTTTTTTTGTTTTGCCGGTGTGTATGCCGCATTGGGTGCGCACTTGGTCGCCGTGTTGCAGATTTTTGTTTATGCCGGCGCGGTCATGGTACTTTTTGTTTTTGTAATTATGATTATTGGTTCGCGGCGGATGACTGGAGCGGGCGCTGGGCAGGGCAGGTTCGTAACCGGCGCGGGAGTCCTGGCGGCCGGAGCGGCACTTGTCCTTTTGATCAAAGTATTTCGCGGGTCGGCTGTCGGCACCGGACGGGTATCCGGACCATTTACGGCGGATGCGGTCGCGGCGGCCGGCGGGAATACGCGCGTTCTTTCCGAACTTCTTTTTTCTGAATATGCCCTTCCGTTCGAACTTGTTACCGCGGTGCTTGTGGCTGCCGCAGTTTGTGCAGTAACACTTTTGATTCCGAAGCGCGAAAGGAGCGGATCATGAAGATCGATCCCTGGATGGTCCAGGCACTTGCGGCGGGCATTTTCATGATCGGATTTGCGGGCGTGCTGGTGCGCAGGAATGTGATTGCCATGCTCATGTGTGTGGAGCTGATGCTCAATGCCGCCAACATGTCTTTTGTGGCATATGCGTGGCAGCACGCGGATATGGCGGGACAGGCGGTGGCGGTTTTTGTGATGGCCGTGGCGGCGGCCGGGGCGGCGGTGGGGCTTGCAATAGTTGTTTCCCTTTTCAGGGCGCTCAGAAGCGCCGATACGGGCGGCATTACGCTGCTTAAGGAGTAGAATCAGATGCTAGCGATGATCATTGTGGCGCCGCTTGCGGGTTTTCTTCTGAACGGTTTATGGTATTTCTTCGTCCAGTCTTCGCGCGGCGCAAAAAAAGCGGGCTCCACATCAACAGGATTGCTTGCAACTGCTGCGGTGTTCTTGTCATTTGTTGCAGCGCTTGCCGGACATATTCTGCTGTTGCGGATGCCTTCCGGCGCGCGCGTAATAGAGCAGAAGCTTTTCGGCTGGATCCATGCCGGGGGGTTTGCCCTGGATTTTGTTCTCCGGCTCGACCCGCTGTCGTCTCTTTTTTGTCTGGTGATCACGGGCGTCGGAACGCTCATTCATATCTATTCGATCGGATATATGTCAAAGGATTCGACTCCCGGTAGATATTTTGCCTATTTAAATCTTTTTTGTGCCGCCATGCTTTTGCTCGTCCTTGGCGCATCCATGCCGGTCATGTTTATTGGCTGGGAGGGGGTCGGGCTTTGCAGCTATCTGCTTATTGGTTATTGGCATAGTGACATTTTAAAGGCGGCTGCTGGAAAAAAAGCGTTTATTGTGAACAGAATTGGCGATCTCGGTTTTGTGCTGGGCATGTTTGTCATATACAGGCACATCGGTTCGCTTGATTTTTTTGCCATTTCCTCGGGTGTTTCATCTGCGGTCGGCGCCGGGATGCCGGTTGTGGCGGCCAGTTTGCTCCTGTTTGCCGGATGCGTCGGCAAGTCTGCGCAGATACCTTTATATGTGTGGCTTCCGGATGCGATGGCCGGTCCGACACCGGTGTCCGCGTTAATCCATGCGGCAACGATGGTGACGGGTGGTGTGTATCTGATGGCCAGGGTGAGTCCGATGCTCATGCTTTCGTCCGGGGCGATGCTTGTTATTGCCGGGGTTGGCGCGGCTACGGCACTTTTTGCGGGTGCGATCGCATTCGGACAGAATGATATCAAGAAGATCCTCGCTTATTCCACCATCTCCCAGCTTGGATACATGTTTCTGGCGTGCGGAGTTGGCGCTGCGGGCGCCGGAGTTTTTCATGTGATCACGCATTCATTTTTCAAGGCGCTTCTGTTTCTTGGCGCAGGCAGCGTTATTCATGCAATGGGCGGAGAGCAGGATATCCGCAAAATGGGCGGGCTTCGCGGTGCAATGCCGCGCACGTTCATAACGTTTGCCGCGGCCTGGCTTGCGATTAGCGGAATTCCGCCGCTTTCCGGGTTTTTTTCCAAGGACGAGATATTATGGAGGGCGTTCAGCTCCCCGTTTGGGGGGAGGATCTTCTGGGCCGCGGGCATGCTTGCAGCGGTAATGACCGCGGCATACATGACGCGTCTTTTTTCACTGGTGTTTTTAGGGGGGGGCCGCGCATCGGTACGCGTTCATGAATCGCCCGCGACAATGACCGTTCCCCTTTTCGTGCTTGGCGCGCTTAGCGTGGCGGGCGGATTTATCGGAATTCCCGGCATGAGTGCGATCGGTCATTGGCTTGAGCCGGTGCTTGGACAGACGCAGGCGTCAAGACCCGGCATCGGACATTCCGCTGAATGGGTCCTTCTGGCGTCTTCTGCGGCGGTTGCGGCGGCGGTTGTCTGGGTTACGCTCAAGTTTTATGAAAAGCCCGCGCGTGCGGCGGGCTTCAGGCAAAAGGGCCGTGTTGTTGCCGACGTGCTTGAAAACAAATTTTATATTGATGAGCTTTATGGGGCGATGCTGGTGCGGCCGCTGGTGGCAATAAGCGGCTGGGCATGGAAAAAAATTGATGATGGCATGATAGATTCTGCCGTGCTTTGCGCCGGAAGAATTTCGATAGCGGCCGGCGCGCTTGCGCGCAAACTGCAAACCGGGCAACTGCAGGCATATGCCCTTGCAATGCTTTTTGGCGCGCTGGCGCTGATAGGATATTTGGTTCATGGATTGGGTTAGGACGCATTTTTTGACCTGTTTGGTGTTTTTTCCGCTCATCTGGGCGTTGCCACTGCTTGTTCCGGCGTTTGCAAACAAGAGCATTGGAAATAATAAAGAGGGCCCTGGTTTTTCGGCCTGGTGGGCGCTTGTCGGCGCGGCGGTAACAGTTGTTGCGTCTGCTTGTGCGGTCATGGCGATTCCGGATTTTTCCTCCGGCTTTGTTCTTGTTGAAAGATACGGATGGATCCCGGCGCTTGGCATTGATTATTCAGTTGGAGCTGACGGGATCAGCGCATGGTTGCTGCTTCTTGCCGCCGGACTGACCGCGCTTGCCGTGCTCGGATCTTTTACGTCCGCAACCGGGAACAGGGGTGCGTACTATTTTTTGATTCTTGCGCTGGAGACAACAATGCTTGGCGCCTTTGTGGCCCGGGATTTGTTTCTGTTCTATGTGTTCTGGGAGGCAATGCTGGTGCCGATGTGTTTTCTGATCGGCGTTTGGGGCGGAGACAGGCGTATTTATGCGGCAGTCAAATTTGTTCTTTATACGCTGACCGGATCATTGCTGATGCTGGTTGCAATATTTTATCTTGCAAGGCTGCACAGGGAGCAGACGGGCACTTATTCCACGGGGCTTGAGGATCTTCTCGGTCTGGCCATTCCCTCTGCGCACGGCTTTGTTTCGGCACAGTCGCTTTTGTTTGCTGCATTTGCACTTTCCTTTGCCATTAAGGTTCCGTTGTTTCCGCTGCATACGTGGCTGCCCGATGCTCATGTTCAGGCGCCAACCGCAGGCAGCGTGATTTTGGCCGGGGTGCTTCTTAAAATGGGCGGATATGGATTCATGCGCTTTGCCGTACCGCTATTTCCGGATGCTTCCAGGCTTTACCAGCCGGTCATGCTGGGGATTGGCGCTGTTGCCGTGGTCTATGGTGCGATGATGGCGCTTGCCCAGAGCGACATTAAGAAGCTTGTGGCCTATTCGTCGGTCAGTCATATGGGATTTGTCGTACTTGGGATTTTTTCACTTAATCACACGGGCATGGCGGGCGCATACTATCAGATGCTTGCACACGGGGTATCAACCGGAGCGCTTTTTGCGCTGGTTGGAATGTTATATGAAAGGACGCATACACGGGAGATCAGCTCTTATGGCGGGCTGGCCACCGGGATGCCGAGGTATTCGGCGGCATTCATGATCATCATGCTTGCATCAGTTGCGCTGCCAGGGACCTGTGGTTTTGTGGCAGAGTTTTTGGTGCTGCTCGGGACGTGGCGGGCCAGCCGGCTTGCAGGCGCGGTCGCGGGCTGTGGAATGATATTGGGAGCGGTTTATATGCTCTGGATGTTTCAGAGGGTCATGTTCGGTAAATTTTCAAATACCGGAGAAAGATGGACGCGCGATATTGATTTCAGGGAAACAATACTGCTCGCGGTGTTTGTTGTTACCGCAATTGTCATGGGATTTGTTCCGGATGCGGTATTTTCAAAAGCAGACAAGCCGCTTGCGGCCGTGCTTGTCGAAAGGGGCCGCTCCGGATGACTTCTTTGGTGACCATCAGGCGGGAGCTTCTTGAGCTGGATTTTGCGCAGATGCGCGCACTGGCACCGCTTGTTGCGGTATGTGCCGCCGCGCTTGCTGCGGCGCTAATAGGTGTACTGAAAAGCAGATTCAAGGGGCCGGCGGCGGCGCTTGTTGTAGTGCTTGGTGCGGTGGTTGGAGTTGCTTTTTTAGCTTCACACATGGGGAAGTCTCCGGTTGAGCTGTTTGGTGCTCGGGCCAGAATGGATGCTTTTTCGGCATATTCCGGGATTTTATTTCTGTTGTTTGCCGTATTGTCGGCAATGTCCGGATACAGGTATTTCGAGCGACGCGGAATACACGAACCCGAATATTATTCGATGATGCTGTTTTCTTGTTGTGGCATGCTGGCCGCGGTCATGTCTTGTGATCTGGTAAACCTCTTCATTTCCATGGAGTTGATGTCCCTGCCAGTTTATGCGCTTGTGGCTGTCCGCAGGGGAGACCGGCGTGGCGGCGAGGCGGCGATCAAGTACTTTGTGCTCGGGGGCGTCGGGTCGGCCATGTTGTTGTTTGGTGCCGCACAGCTTTATGGCGCTTCGGGGTCGTTAACCTATGATGGGATCAGACAGCTTTTTGTGTCTACAGCAATGCCGGGCGGAACGGCGCTTGTAGGCGCGGGGCTCGTGCTTTCAGGATTTTTTTTCAAGGCAGCATCATTTCCTTTTCACATGTGGCTTCCTGATGCATACGAAGGCGCGCCGGCTCCCATCACCGGATTCATGGCGGCCGGAGTGAAGGCGGCCGCGGTTCTTGCAATGATCCGGTTTGTTTCGGACTCTGGAATAGCGAAGCCGGCTCCGGCTCAGCTTGCCGGAGCGCTGCGGACGGTCTTTTTGTTCGCGGCGGTGGCAACAATGATTTATGGCAATCTTGTTGCGCTTGCCCAAAACAACCTGAAGCGGATGCTTGCGTATTCGGCGATTGCCCACACCGGCTATATCATCACCGGACTGGTTCCGGGCACCTCGGCTGCGGGACGGGGCGTGGACGCAGTGGTTTTTTATCTGTTGGCCTATGGCCTGTCGGTGATAGGCGCCTTTGCCGCTTTATCCAGGATTGCAGGCAAGGAGGATGGCCGGCTTAATTTACATGACGTCAGCGGACTTGCCTCTCGAAGTCCAGGGGTCGCGCTGGCCCTGACGGTTTTTGTTTTGTCTCTTGCGGGAATTCCGGCTACGGCTGGTTTTGCCGCCAAGTTCTGGTTGTTTTATTCGGTGGTTGAGGCACGGGAGACGGCGCTCGTGATAGTGGGTGTTTTATGCAGCGCAATTTCCGTATATTATTACCTCAGGGTGGTGGTTTACATGTACATGCGTGAGCCCGTCGGTGCATCCCCTGGAGAAGATGGCGTTGGCCGTTTTTGGCCGGGCGTTGCGGCGGCAGTACTGGTGGCGTCGGTTGTGATGATCGGGATTCTGCCGTCACAACCGGTAGAATTGGCGCGAAAGGCGGTTGCGGCATTGAACAGGACAGGATCTGCCGATGCAGGACAGTGATGCGGTGGGCGGGCAATACAAGGTAAAGCTCGAGTCCGGAAGGATTCTGGGGCCGCTTGATCTTTGGCGGGTGAAAAAGCTTGTCGCAAGCGGACACATTAGCGGCAGGGAGTTTGCGCGCGAATACCCAAGCGGCGACTGGACGGATATCAACCGCATTCCGGCGATTGCTGAAATACTGATTCAAAAAGCCGCAGGAACACTGGTTGTCCCAGCGGAAGGTGCGGATGGTGTTGTTGTGAAGGGGGCCGCATACGAACAGACAAAAGTTCTTCCGGGCGGAGAGCCGGCAAAACTTGAAGGTGCGCAGGTTGAACTGCCGTTGACCGATGATGCCGAGGAGCGCGAAGAAAAGACAATGGTGGCAGACACAAGAGAGCTGCCATCGCTGCCGTCTGTCACAAGCGAAGATGCGACAATGGTTGCGGACAACCGCCTTCCGGTTGCGCCAGTTGATATTCATTACGAAAAAACTGTTGTTTTCCAGCAACCACAGCACAAAGACGGGGCCCCGTCGGCACCTGGCGGATTTTCGGGTGGAATTAAAGCGCGTCGCAGCGGCAAGGAGGCTCTAAAGGCGGTGGTGGCGGCGGTGCTTCTCGGTGTTGCGGGATATACGGTGTTTTTTGGTGATGCAGACGAGAAGCCTGAAATATGGAAACCGGTGAGGCCAAGGCTTCCTGCGGCGATAGAGGGAAAGGCCGATCCCGCAAGGAGTGAAAAGATTTATATCGAAGCGATGAAACAGATGGTTGATGACAATGTTACGGCCTATCGCAAAACCGTCGTATTACTTCATCAATCCGCAGCACTTGATATTTCCAACGTAAAAGCGCTTGCAATGCTGGCGGCGGCATATATCAATCTCATTGATTCTTCCAACAAGGACGAGAACTATTTTTCGGTAATTTCGAAATTAATTGAAATGTCCCGCGCCAGGGCCGTGGATCTTCCGGAAACAATAATTGCGGATGTTGAATTTTTTATCATGGCTGGCCGCGCGGAAGCGGCACAGAACAGGATTGTTGAATACACCAAAGTGCATCAAACCTTCGGGCTGGAGATGTTTTTTTATCTCAGTTATGCATTTTTCAGCCGCGGCGATTTTCAGACCGCAGCAAGGTTCATTTCACAGATACCTGAGAACAAGATTTTTACGCCCAGGATATTCCATCTCAAGGGACAAATCGCGGAAAAGCTCAATGACAAGGAGGTCGCGCTTGCTGAATATCGTAAAGCGGTAAAATTCAAAAAAACCCACGCCAGATCCCATCTCCGGATCGCAGACATCCTTGACTCACGCGGCGAACTTCGTTCTGCCGCCAAGCATCTCGAATTTCTGATGCTGAAGCCGTTTTTTCTTTCACCCAGGGAGCTTTCACGCGCATATTATTTGCATTCGCGCCTTAACCAGCTTTTCCAGAAATGGGATGGCGCGCTTGCCGACATGGAAAAAGCGGTCAAACTGGACCGGGGCAATCACGATTATCTTCTCGAACTTTACACGCTCAGGGCAAGGGCCGGCGCCAATGTTCAGGCCATGCAGGGCAAGGCCAGGATGTATTTCTATCTTGGCGAGGGAGAGAAGCTCATCAAGGAGGGAAAGCATCATGAGGCGCTAACGGTGTTCTTGCAGGCGCGCCAGGCCGATATGAGCGCGGCCCTTCCTCTCGTCAGGATCGGCGATATGTTTTATCACGTGGGGGATCTTGAGAACGCCAAGCTCAACTATCGTGGAGCGGCCGAAAAAGCGCCCCAGGACATAAATATATGGTCCAAATATATCAAGGTTCTTATTCAGACATACGAATGGGAAGAGGCGCAAAAAGCCATGGACAAGTTCCGGGCCCTGCCGGTGAGCCAGAGCGCGATCGACAAGGCCGCCGGTGATTTATACCAGAAGCAGGGGCGCCATACCGAAGCCATGGTGTTTTACAAGAAGGCGATGGCGCGCGAAACCATCGATCCAGACGTATATGTGGCATATGCCAAAAGTCTTATGGCAGTGAAAAACTTCAAGGATGCACCATTTTTCTTCTCGCTTGCGCAAAGATTTGATCCATTGAACGCGGAGGCGACGGTTAGCATCGCAAAATGTATTTCGAATACCGAGTCCATTGAGCGCGCAATCAACATGCTCCAGGACGAGCTGCAAAAAGGCGCGGCGTCACGCGCGGAGCTTCTTGCGGCCATTGCCGAGTTTGAGATCCAGCGCGGCGGCTGGCAGTCGGCGCAGATGTATATAAAACAGGCAATGGAAGCCAATCCCGATTTTGCATATCCATGGAAATTGCAGGCACAGGTATACATGAGCAGCGAGGGGTCGGATCGCAAGGCGCTTCAGCGGGCGCTGGATGCGTACAAGTCGTATTCGGACCGCAATCCATCCGATCCAAGCGGATATCTTGAACGCTACAGGATTTACACGAAAAAATCCGAGTTTGACAAGGCATCCGAGGAGCTTAACCGCATATATTCATATCATCCCAAATTTCCGAATCTTCATTATTACAAGGGCGCGCTTTATGCGGTACAGGGAAATCATAAGGCGGCGGCCGAGGAATACAAGGTTGAGCTGGCCAACAATCCCGGTTCAATTAGTACAATGCTCGCGCTTGGCAAGGAGTACATAGAAATCCGTGCCATACGCGATGCGCTTTCCTTGTTCAACAAGGCGATGCAACTGGCCCCCGCCGCATGTGAACCCAAACTTCAATCCGGTTATACAAACTATCTTTTGAAAAATTATCAGGGCGCCGTGGCCCTTTATCAGGCGGCCGCCGCATGTGACAGGGGCAATCCGCTGGTTTACAAGAGGATGGGTCTGGCTTATCGGGACATGGGCGACGCCCAGAACGCACGCCTTGCATTTCGCAAGTACATCGAGATGGAGCCGGATGCGCCCGACAGGCGGGAATTTGAGAAGTTTTTATGATAGGCTGCTGGCATGATTGATCCAAGATATTTTGGAGACGCAATTGAAGAACTCCGCCGGGCCCTTTCGGCGCGTGGTGCGGCGCCAGAGCTTGTTTCAAGGTTATCAGCACTTTCCGAAGAGCGTCGCAAGCTCGTCCGGCGCACGGACGAGATGAAGGCCGCCCGCAACCGCGTTTCACAGGAGATTGCAAAGCTCAAGGCTGCGGCAAAAACCGATCCGGCCGTTGCTGCGCAGGCGGAGGCGCGCGTGTCGGAGAGCAAGGCTGCGGGCGAGGAGCTTAAAAGGGCCGAAGAGGATTTGAAAAAAGTTGAAGCCGATTTCATGTCTGTTTCGCTTATCGTGCCGAATATTCCGCATGAAAGCGTGGCGGTTGGCACGAGTTCGTCAGCGAACGTTGAGGTCCGTCGCTGGGGCGAACCCGCAAAAATGGATTTCAAGCCCAAGGATCATGTGGATCTTGGTGCGTCGCTCGGCATACTTGATTTTGAGCGTGCGGGCCGGATGTCTGGCGCGAGATTTTCGCTTTACATGGGCGCCGGCGCCGCGCTTGAGCGTGCGCTGATTGGGTTTATGCTCGATCTTCATACGCGTGAGCACGGGTATAAAGAGATGATACCGCCGTTCATGGTGGGGCGGGATGCGATGACCGGAACGGGCCAGCTTCCGAAGTTTGAGGAAGATCTTTTCCGGACCGGTACGGCCGACCGTGAGCTTTTTCTTGTTCCAACGGCCGAGGTTCCGCTTACGAACATTTACCGGCAGGAGATTATTGCGCAGGGCAGACTGCCTTTTTATTTTACGGCCTACACTCCGTGTTTCAGGAGCGAGGCCGGCTCTTACGGCAAGGATACGCGCGGGCTGATCCGGCAACACCAGTTCCAGAAGGTCGAGCTTGTAAAAATAGTGGAGCCCGAAAAATCCTGGGATGAACTCGAAACGATGACTCGTGACGCCGAGCGGGTTTTGCAGCTTCTTGGTCTTCCCTATCGCACGATGGCGCTTTGTTCGGGCGACATGGGATTCAGCGCCGCCAAGACGTATGATATCGAGGTCTGGCTGCCCGGACAGGGGGCATATCGCGAGATATCTTCATGTTCAAACTGCACTGATTTCCAGGCGCGCAGGATGCAGATGCGATATCGCGAGGCGCCGGAGGCAAAACCAAGGCTTGTCCATACGCTCAACGGTTCCGGACTTGCGGTGGGCCGCACGTTTGTGGCGGTGCTCGAAAATTTTCAAAATGCCGAAGGAAATATCCGGATACCTGATGTATTAAGAAAGTACCTCGACGGTGCCCCCGGTTTTTTTGCCGGCCCGGACGGGCTGTGGCTGCGGAGAGATGGCTGAGCGGTTGAAAGCACCGGTCTTGAAAACCGGCATGGGGGCAACCCCATCGCGAGTTCAAATCTCGCTCTCTCCGCCATTCAAGGAGTGAATTGGCATGACCACAAAAATCGCAGTTTTTAAAGGTAAAGAAATCAGAAAAACACCGGCCATGGCTGGTGGCCCCGACCCTTAGCCGCGACCAACGGGAGCGAGCGTAGGGTCGTGGGCGGAAAGC
>Ga0208375_1000107_pt1 | contig 130394 bp, 130 predicted proteins | sample RifOxyD1_FD_184038 | JGI IMG/M metagenome (GOLD analysis project Ga0208375, IMG submission 184038) | Soil microbial communities from Rifle, Colorado - Rifle Oxygen_injection D1 (SPAdes) | ecosystem: Environmental > Terrestrial > Deep subsurface > Rock core/Sediment | place: Rifle, Colorado... | reverse complement strand
GCTTTGACCTCCGGCTTTAAATTTTCCTGGGACCATAGAATGAGCGTCCACTAAGGGAACAATGGTTTTTCCTCTTAGCAAACCGATGGTGGCTTCTCTACGGTCTATCACCACTAAAGCAAAAACATTAGTCTCTTGAAGCATGCCTTCCAATACGTCAACAACAAATTCTTTCTCGCAGCGGTACATGCGAATGCCTAGTTCTGTTGGCGGTTCTAAAGACCAGACTTTCATATCTTCTTTTCCATCACGAGAAGCGACATTGCCGGAGAAAACAGCTACACCATGAGACGGAGTTTTTGGATAGTACGTTTTTAAATGCTGAATCATCTTTTCCAATGCCATCTTGACGTTCTTACGAGTGCTGGTGCTTTTGATGTTTTCCGCCGTGCCCATCTCTTGGTAAAGATGAGTAGTAATCTTATTCATATCATAACCAGCAGGAACATAAACTGAGACAAATTCGGTGTGGTTCGCTCTATGCTGCTTCAGCTCTTGCACTAGCTTGCGTACTTTAACCCGTTGTTGAGCATTCATGGCCATATCAAACTTAAAAAGAAGATTATTTATAAAATTAGGTGTGCTAATTAGGTGCATAGCTCGCTCGTGTGCTTCAATCGAAGCGCATCTTAATGAAGCATCGTGTGCTGTCTAACGATGAATTTTGCTCACTCGCTGGCGATACTCGCGCTATGCACATACTGTGCTAAGCGAGAGCTTTCTTGATTCGAAGCAGGTCTAGTTTCTTGAATCCGTTGGTACTGTCTAAGATTATTGGTCGATGGCCCATCTCCTTTGCTTCATTCAAGCAGACTTGGAATATTTCTGCATCTAAATTCTCTCGTATCTTAACTCGGCTGTAGCCGCGTTTCTCCAGCCGATTTTGAATGGTTTTCAAGTCAGCAGTAGTGACAATGCATAGATTAACTGACTTTTTGGGAAGATGATGAGCAAGATGGGAATCAATAACTAAGACTTTTGGCGCTTTATTTTTCGTCTTGATATCATCTATCTTCTTTAACAATATCGTTTTTAACTTGATCATATTCACCAGCCAGGTCCTTCGTTTCTTTTCATATTTTTCTCTTAAGCGGTTTTCTTTGATGAAGCGGTTGAAGTCTAATCGCTGATAGCCGTATTTTTTAGACAGCTGTTCGGCCAAAGTGGTCTTGCCTGTGCCGGGAGTGCCGGTGATGATGAGAAGCTTCATTTTTGTCTTTAATACAGGGGTCTCTTTTTTATGATTCCTCCCCTAACGTCTTTTATGCCCTGTTCTATAATCACTGCTTCAGGATCTATTAAAATTAGTTCCTGTTTTATCTTGTTGGCTTCCAGTCTTGTCACAAAAGTAAACAATATGTCTATATCTGTTTTAGAATCCTCGGAATATCCTCCCCTTCCATTGTATATTGTAACTCCTTTTCCAAAATCGTTTATCAACTTTTTCTTGAGCTCATCACTTTTTTTGGATATCACAGTTATCCCGATATACTCCTCAATCCCTTGAACAAAAAAATCAATCGTTTTTGATGCGGCCAAATAAGTTAATATAGAATAAAGTGCCGCTTCAATTCCTAGGAGAGATGCCGCAAAAGAAAATATTATCACGTTTATTATAAAAATAATTTCACCAATACTCCATCCTGTTTTTTTATTTAAGTAGATAGAAAGAACTTCTGTCCCATCTAAAACACTTCCCCCCCTAACGGCTAAACCAACACCCGCACCAAGTAAGAATCCTCCGAAAACTGCGACAAGAAGCTTATCTGAGGTGATAACTGGATATTGAATGAATATTAAGCTTAATGAAAGTCCTGAAATGGCTAAAAACGTTTTTATTGCAAAAGTTTTTCCTATGTGCTTATTTGCTAAAAACATAAACGGAATATTTAAGATAAAAATCAGTATTGAAACAGAAATGGGAGTTAAAAAAGAGATAAGCAATGAAATACCAGTTATCCCCCCATCAATAAAACCATTTGGAATTAGAAAACTTTTAAGACCAAAACCTGCAATAAGTATACCTAAGATTATAAAAAAAAACTCTTTTATTAACATCAAAATAAAGTTATATATCCTTTTCATATCAGGATGAGGGCAGTATTAATTTATAAATCTTATCGCCGATGAGTAAATGACACCCCCACGAGTTATGTACCTGTAGGTTACGGTTCTTTTATAAAAATTAGAAACAGATATTAGCTTCCTTTAACTTTATAGCTCACTTTTTTATATTCAGGTCTACTTCTTTTCTTCCGGCTTCTGCTTGTGATGGTGCCGGTACAAGAACTTATGAACAAAATGCCGACTGGCGAACTCTTCAATAATCAAGATAAGCAGGCAAAGTACTAAGGCATAACCAAAGAGAAGCAGCAGTTCTTCTATAAAGAGATCTAAGGTGCTGCTGTAAAGAAGAATCTCTTTCAGTAAGGATTCACTGATAACAAACGGGCTGTAAATTGTCACCTGTTTGATTAAAGAAGGAACACTTTCTAAGGGAAGGATAATTCCAGAAAAGAATAAGAATAAGCTGCCCAGGGAGGCTGCAGTTAAAATAGCAGTGTCTTCTGTAGAAAAGATGTATCCCATCAGCATACCTAAGAAAGTAAAGACTGAAGCAGCTAAAAACAAGACTAAAAGCATAGCCGGAATATTTTCTGCCCCCTGCCAAGAAAAGAAATACCAGGAAATGGTAAAGATGATGGCCGTTTGAATAACAATCACTAGTAAAGTAGTGATATAATTAGCGAGGATAAAAGTAGTTTTGCTGACCGGGGAAATAAAGTTGCGGAAATGGGCAGGACTATGTTTTTCCATCATCACTAACGTAGTTCCTAACAAAAGGCCCACAAACATCATGACGATGATCAATAATGAGGGGAATATGTAATTGAAATACGTTTTTTTAGCAGTAGTATATTCTATCTTAGTGACCAGCGGATTAACAATCGTAGCAGCACTGCTTACTTTGACATCAGAAAGAGAAGAAACGATTTCTCCCATTGTTTGATGGAGAACACTGAGGGCTGCAGAATTGACATCTAAAGAGCTTTTAATAGTGGAAACTTCTTTAGTAATGCCTTCTTTAAGAGTGGCAGCGGCTTGTAATTTATTGTTAGCGGCAATCAAATCGTTCTTTACAACGGTAAATAATGAATTAAATGTGGTATAACTGCCATTGCCAGAAAATTCTTTGTCGATGTTCGCCAGATTGATGATAGAACTGTCTAAATAAGCGAGGATACTGGTCTGATCAGAGCTGCTAAGATTTAAGTTGGTTATCTGGCTCTTAGCCGAAGCCAAAGAAGCACTCATCTTGCTGGATTCTCCAGTAATTAAAGATTTTAGATTAGTAAGAGAAGATTCGTTATATGCACCTCCGATTAGGGTTACATCCATCCCGCCTAATCTCTGGTTGGCAGAGTCGATGGCAGCAGCTGCCGCAGTTTCCCGACTTTTTATTTCTTCTGCTAAAGCAGTTTTATCGCTTAACTTTGTTTTGGCAGTGTTAATTTTGTTGAGCAGCTCTTCAGTAAGGGAAGTGCTAATCTCTTTAGATTTAAGGTTTAATTTTGTTTTAATGGTGTCTGAGACCATCCAGACGAGATTGACATCACTTTGATCAGCATAGAAAATCACTTCTTTTTGAGTATTATCAGTGATAGTCAAATCTGCAGGAAGAGAAAGGCAGGTGTTGAGATAACCTAACTTCAGATCCGCAAGGCAGGAATCTGACGAGTTGTATTTTACTACTTTAAATTCCTGTTCTGAAAGAACATCAATTACTGGTTGGGCTGCGTCTAGATTGGATGAGAAAACCCCCAAAGTCAAACTGTATGTTTTGGCATGATTATAAGCTGAACCGACCAATAAAAAAAGAAGGATAGGGGCGATGATGATAATCAGAGCCGAAGCTTTAGAGCGAAGGATAAGGCGGATATTCTTGTTGATGGTTCTAAGTAGATTCTTCATTGTCTATCACCTGTCTTTTTTCTGTATAAGCTGATTCTATCTTACTGCTGCTTCGAATACTTCCCGTAAGCTAGGCTTGCGGATATTGAACTTATTGATAGTGATGCCTTTGCGGCGGCTGAGAAGGACCAATCGAGCTATAGCTTCTTCGGTTCCCTTGGTAAAAAAGACGACTTCTTTCCCCTTATCTATGGCTTCCTCGACGTTTAAACTAGAAGCTTCTCTTAATAATGTTGAATTGTCGCTTGATTCTATATGGATAGCATCGCTCTGGCCCAGGGAGTTTTTAATCTCTTCCATAGAGCCGCATTGAACCATTTTTCCTTTTTTTAAGATAGCGATCTTGTTGCATATTTTTTCTATCCCCTCTAAGAAATGAGACGAAAGGATAACTGTGATGCCCTGCTGATTGGCAGTTCTGATCAGATTCATAATCTCATCTTTCATAATCATATCTAAATCTGCAGTCGGTTCGTCTAAAATAAGGACTTTGGGCTTGTTGACCAGACCGCAGGCAATGTCTAATCGTCTTTGCATTCCGACAGAAAGATGCTCGGCCCGGCGGTGTTTATATTCGCTGAGATTAACAAAATTGAAAAGATTATCCATATTAGATCTCATCACTTTTGTCGGAACATTATGCAAGCGGCTGAAATAAGCAAAATTTTCTGAAGCGGTTAATCTAGGGTAGAATGAATAAAGCTGAGTAGTGAAACCGAAATTCTTTTTGACTTCAGATAGATGATTGTGAAGCGGCTTATATTTGCTGCCGTCTAAAGAAAACATCACTTTTCCTCCGTCCGGCTCAAGGAAGCCGATGAGAGTATTTAGTAAAGTAGTTTTGCCAGAGCCGCTTTGGCCGACAATGCCGAAAACATCTCCCTGCTCGACATCAAAAGAAATATTATCTAAAATAAGCTGACCATTCAATTCTTTGCTGAGATTCTGAACTTTTATTAATTCCATCCTGACCTCTTTGTATCGAGAGCAGCAAATCGATTGATTTTATAAAGGTTACCTTTTTAAATTACTAACTTTTAGTATTATATATGCAAAGTCTTACTCATGCCTACATGGTCTTGAACCTTGTCCGCGGAGACGGCCTGAACCGTAAACAAGAGAATGATTTAATCTTGGGAAGTATCATTCCAGATATCTCTGAACTGGGCTGGGGAAAAGAGAAACATACCCATCGTTCAGGATGGGATTTTTTGAAAGCCCATCCGAACTATCCGGATTTCTCTTTAGGAATGATTACTCATGGAGAAAGTCCACAAGGATTGGATTATTATACCCATCGTTCGGTTACGGGGTATTTAGCTCGGAAGAAGAAAAAAGTTTTAGAGATTATTCGCCGGTATCCTGAATGCTGGGCAGGTCTGAACGAAGATGCGGCAGTGCATAAAATCATTGAGTTTTCTGTGGAAAGCCTGATCGGAGAGAAGAATAAATGGCTGATCAGAAAAGTGAATAACGCTTTCCGCAGTCGTTATGTCCGCCGGCCAGTGCAGAGCTTTTCTAAATTTTCTAAAGTGAATCCTAATCTGTGCTATGCTTTAGATAATGAGCATCTTCAAGGCTGGTTCAAGAGCTTTAAGAATACTCCCACAGCGGCTGCTCTTTGGCTGAATCTGATTAGCTGGCGAAAGTTAAAAGGCCTGCCTACAGACAGTCTCTGGAACAAGCTGCGGCTTTATCTTCGATTTTCCTATTTTTATGTTCTTAATATACTGACTCCTAAACAGAGATATATCCGGATGTTTACTGAAGTAAAACAATATCTGCGAAAGGATTATCTGAAATTTTTAGACAAAGTTGAAAAGAAATTGATTAAAACAAAAATAGAAGTTTATACCTATGCAAAAGAACATGGAAAAGAAGATGACTCTGCGAAGAGAAGCTTCCAGCAGTTTTGGCATCGATCCCGAGAAAAGATCCGTGGAAGAGTTGCTCGCCTGCGGCATCGTCAATATCGATAAGCCGGCTGGACCGAGCAGTCACCAAGTGACTGCTTGGGCAAGGGAGATTCTGGGAGCAGAGAAAACAGGACACTCCGGCACTTTGGATCCTGGAGTAACTGGCGTATTGCCTACAGCGACAAATAAAGCAGTGAAAGTGCTGCAGTATCTTCTGTTGGCTTCTAAGGAATATATAGGAATAGGTCATCTGCATAAGCCGGTGGAAGAAGCGAAGATCAAGAAAGTTTTAGAAAAGTTTATAGGAGAAATTACCCAGTTACCGCCGAGAAAATCTGCAGTGAAACGTCAAGAACGGAAAAGAAGTATCTACTCTTTTGAAATTTTGGATATTGAGCATCAGGATTTTCTTTTTCGAGTACGCTGTCAATCAGGAACGTATATCCGTAAATTAATTCATGATGTGGGCAAGGAATTAGGAGTGGCGGCCCATATGGCTGAATTGAGGCGGATTGCGGTAGGTAGTTTTAACGAGGAGAATATCGCTTCCTTGACAGATTTGAAAGATGCGATGGTCTTGTTTAAAGAAGAAGGGAATGAAGAATTGCTGCGAAAAATTATTTTTCCTTTGGAAAAAGCGTTAGAACATCTACCTAAGATTTTAGTTTTTGATACAGCATTAAAAAGTTTGACTCACGGAAGAGATCTGGCTCTGCCGGGAGTGGCTGCGTTTGAGGATTTTACCGTCGGAGAGACAGTGGGAGTCTTTACTCTGAAAGAAGAGCTGGTGGCAGTAGGAAAAGCAAAAATAGATTCTTCTGAGTTGATTTCTGCAGAAAAAGGAATGGTGGTAGAGACCGAAAAAGTTTTTTTGGAAGAGATAAAATGAAAAAAGTTTTCTCGTCGAAGAGTCCGGAATAAAGATTTGATAATTTTTTAAAATTTAATTTCTCCGTCGGAAAAATAAAAATTATAAAAAAAGAAATCTTTTTAAATAAAAAAACATTTCTTCTTTCTAGAAAATAAAAAAAAGAGAATAGATAAGAAAAATATGAAACTAATAGCATTAACCAATCCCGATACACATGGCGAAGAACAGCGCCTTTATTCCCAAGATAGAGTGATTATCCAAACGCTGAAGAATGCAGGACACGAAGTGCACCACTATTTTTATGATCGAAAGGTGTTGGATATCTTAGGAAAAAATTTTATCTTTAATCTTTGCGATAGTTTTCCTGATGGAAGGGAAGAATATGTTTATGTAGGGCTGCTGGAGCAGAAAGGATTTTCCTTTACCGGCTGTCCGGCAGAAACACTTTATCTTTGCCAGAGCAAGTTTCGTCAGAAAGCAATTTTTGAGGATACTGGTGTAGCTTATCCCCATTATCAGCTGTTTACTTCTCCGGAGCAGGAGTTTACCATGCAGTTTCCAGTAATTATTAAACCGACCCAGTCTAATGCCAGCATCGGGATTGACGATGATTCGGTAGTTTTCAATGAGAAAGAACTGCGAACGAAATTAGTAGCGGTGATGGAAGAGTTTAAGGAAGTAATGGCCGAAGAGTATATTGACGGCAGAGAGTTCTGCGTGCCTATGATGGGCAATGAGAATCCAGAAGTGCTTAATATCTTAGAAATTAATTATGCTGATGAATATTTCTTAGACAAGCCGAAAGTGCTTTCTTATAAAGCCAAATGGAGCCGTAATAGCAATGCTTTCAAGCATACATATTCTATGCTGGCAGAAGGGTTGAATGATAATGAAAGAAAGAAAGTGATTGATTTAGCGCTATCTGCATATAAGGCCATGGGCTGCCAAGGTTACGCTACGGCCGACATTCGAATGAACTCTTGGGGAGAACCGTTTATACTGGAAGTTAATCCTAATGCTTATATCGCGCAGGAGAGTGACTTGGCTAAGGCGGCTTTGTCAAAGGGAATGGACTATGAAGCGTTCTTAGGACGGATTCTGGAATTGGCCAAAGAACGGTTTGAGTGGAAGGAGACGGCCGAAGAGGCGCAAGTGGTGGAAGTGAAGGTTTGATTCATTTTGAGGTAACTTATTATGACAAAAGATGATTTTGGTTTTGAAATGAGACCTATGAATTTAGGAGTTTTAGGTTCACACACAAAAAACAAAAAAAGAAGTCTTGGAAAAAATGATAAAGATATTGTGTATATGCGAGCTAAAAGATGTGAGGGTTGTGAAAAAAAAATCGACCAATCAGAAATGCAAGTAGGCCATAAAATTGCATATTCTAAGAATGGAGCAACAACTCTGGCTAATTCAGCTTGTTTATGTTATAGGTGTAATAAATTACAAGGAACTGGTAGTTTGGAGACATTAAAGAAAAAATTAGCCGGAACATATGGCAAAAGAACAAAGAAAACAACTAAAAAGAAATACACTAAACAAAAGTCTTCAAACTCGTTAAAAATAAAAATGCCGGAATTTAAGATGCCAAAGTTTAAGTTTTAAATGTTAATTTTTATCTCATGTTATTTGTTCAGGATAAAGACAAAACACTTTTATATCTGGGAAGAACTGTCTTAAAATGCCATATCAATCCAGCTAAAAATGAAAAAAGAAACTATCGCCTTTTTACAGAAATCATTTGAAGACTGCACTAATCACGAAGGGAAAGTTGAATTCTGGTTTGCAAGAGATTTACAGAAGCTTCTTGGATATGATAAATGGGAAAACTTTTTTAATACTATTGAAAAAGCTAAAGTTTCCTGTAAGAATTCTGGACAAAACATCTTAGACCATTTTCCCGAGGTCAGGAAAATGGTACAACTTGGTTCGAGTGCAGAACGAGAAATCGACGATTTTAAGCTAACTCGATATGCATGTTATCTTATAGCCCAAAATGGCGATCCCAGAAAAGAACAGATTGCCTTTGCACAAAGCTATTTTGCAGTCCAAACAAGAAGGCAGGAGTTAATTGAGCAAAGAATAGCTTTGCAGGAAAGGTTTGAAGCCCGCAATAAGTTAATCGCTTCAGAAACAGAACTTTCTAAGCTGATTTATGAACGGGGGGTTGATGATGCCGGTTTTGCACGGATAAGAAGCAAAGGAGATGAAGCTTTGTTTGGCGGTTTGAACACTTCTCAAATAAAAAATAAGCTAAACCTCCCTTCAAAACGACCGTTAGCTGACTTTTTGCCAACCGTGACCATCGCGGCCAAGAATTTTGCTACAGAAATAACCAATTTTAATGTCAAACAAAATAATTTAGACGGTGAAGTGAAAATAACGGGAGAACACATTAAAAATAACGCGGAAATGAGAAGAGTTTTAGCTAAAAATAAAATCATTCCAGAAACTCTTCCTCCAGAAGAAGATATTAAAATATTGCAACGAAGAGTACAATCTGAAGACGAGAATATTGCCGATGTTTCGAAGAAAAAGATGCAAAAGAAGTTATACTAAACCTCAAAACAGGTTGGCGCAAGAGTTGACGCAAAAATGCCATACAAATTCAGCCCATCATCGTTAAGCTTACTGAAAGACTGCCCTAGATGTTTCTGGCTGGCCTTTAATAAGGATATTAAACGGCCAGATTCAATATTCCCTTCTTTACCTAGCGGGATGGATAAAGTTCTCAAAGAGCATTTTGACAGATTCATGAAGAAAGAAGAACTTCCCCCAGAACTGCAAGAAGAATTGGGTGGTCAAGTGAAGCTCTTTGATGATGAAGAATTGCTCAAAGTCTGGAGAAGTAATTTCAAAGGCATCCAATGGATAGACAAGAAAGGGAATCTGATTCATGGTGCTATCGATAATCTCCTCCGAAAAGGAAAGAAATTAATTGTTTTGGATTATAAAACCAGAGGCTTTCCATTAAAAGAAGATACGCATGAACATTATCAAGACCAGATGGACATTTACAACTTTCTTCTGAGAAAGAATGGCTATGAAACTGAGGATTATACCTATCTGTTGTTTTATCATCCAAATAAAGTCCACGAGAACGGCGATGTGGATTTCCATAAAGATTTGATAAAGATTAAAGTCAACATCAAGAACGCGGAGAAGATTTTAAAGGATGCGGTGGAAGTTCTTGAAGGAGAAATGCCAAAAGCCGGGGAAGGATGCGGGTTTTGCAGGTGGGCGGAGAGATTGGTATAACTCTCTCTTGTATTTTATAAAGAATTAACTTTTATTGAATTTAACTTTCACCAATAAATTTATCAATAAAAAGAAACTATTTCTCTTAATGCGTAAATTGATTATAACTGAAATGCAGATTATTGCACATAAAAACGGAGGAGAATGTTTATCTAAAGAATATATTAATAACAGAACTAAATTATCTTGGAAGTGTGCATATAATCATCTATGGGATGCAACTCCGGATCATATTAAATGTGGTGAATGGTGTCCAAGATGTGTTGGTAAGGGGCAGACAATTGAAGATATGCAAAAACTTGCATCAAAAAAAGGCGGAAAGTGTTTATCTGTAGAATATACTCGCAATGAGATTAAGTTAAACTGGCAATGCGAGTTAGGACACACATGGTTTGCTATTCCGTCTAGTATTAAGATGGGACGATGGTGTCCAATCTGTTCGTCTAATGTTAGCGAAAGAATAACAAACGCTATGTTTGAACATTTATTTGGTTGTAAATTCGATAAAATAAAACCAACTTGGCTGATTAATGATGCGGGGAATAAGATGGAGTTAGATGGTTATAATGATGGTTTAAAAATAGCTTTTGAATATCAAGGTATTCAACATTATAGATTTAATGCAAGATTTCATCAAGATACTAGTCTTAAAAAAAGAATGGAAGACGATTCACTTAAAAAACGATTATGCAAGAAACATAATATCGTTTTAATCGAGATTCCATATACTGTGAACTATGAAGAATTATTTAACTTTATTCTAGCTCAATGCGAAATAAAAAAGATTGATACACAAAATAAATCTAAGCTAGACTATCACTTGTTAAATGCATTTTCGCCAAAGAATCTCGAAGAAATTAAAAAAATCGCTGAAGAAAAAGGGGGGAAATGTCTATCGGAAGTTTATATAAATAAAAATACTAAACTAAGTTTTGAATGTGCAAAAGGACATTCATTTGAATCACGACCAGAGACAATAAAACGAGGACAATGGTGTTTTAAATGTGCGCATGAGAAACTAGGAGAATCTAAAAGATTATCCATTGAATACTTTAGGGACATAGTTGCAAAAAGACGGGGGGTACTCTTGTCTGAAACTTACCTGAGTACTAGAATCAAACTGAAAATTAAATGTGAACGGGGTCATACTTGGATGGCTGTACCATCTACTCTGCAAGCAGGTAATTGGTGCCCAGAGTGTTATGACAATCGACGAGGAAATTCATTAAGACAGAATATTTCAGTTTTTCAAAAAATAGCTGAATTGCGATGTGGTAAATGCTTATCTCCGGACTATCCTGCTGGAAAAACACATTTGAAATTTCAATGTAGTTGGGGACATATATGGGATGCTGCACCAAGGCATATCAAAGCTGGACATTGGTGTCCAAAATGTGCAAGGATTAAGAAATAATCGGTATGATTATTTACTTCAGTTCAATCACCGCCCCAGTCCATCCTGGGTTGATGACGGCCGTCCCCCCAATCCTGCCGGCCTTTCCGGCATTTTCGTGGATGTGGCCGCATAAGGCCAGTTTCGGCTGGGCCCGTTCGATGAACTTGCGGATATCTAAATTCCCTACAAAGTAATTCGCATTCATCTCGTCTAAAGGAGTGCCGAACGGAGGAGCATGAGTGACCAGAACCATCTTGCGGCCGGTATGCTGCCGCAACCATTCCCTAGCAGTTTTGCGAAAGTTGGCATCTTCTCTGGCGAATCCTCCGGAGCCGTAGCCAAGAAAGATATAATCGGCAAAAGAGAAATGCTGACCGTGAAGATTGATACAATGAGAATAATTTCCAATCACTTTGCTCATCTCCCCTTCGTCTTCGTGATTGCCAGGAATGAGCAAAACTGGTTTTTTCAATTCGTTTAGCTGAATAAATGTGCGATTTAGATTATCCCGAAAATGAGCAAGATCTCCGGCAGAAATCAATAAATCGATATCCGACTGACTGCCTCGCAGAATAATTTTTTTCAATAAATCAGGATCCCCATGCAAATCAGCAAAGGCGAGAATTTTCATTGCTCTTCTTCAGCGTCTTCTTCCTTTTCTGCTCCACTCTCTTCTTCGACAGTTTCTTTTGCTTCTTCGTCTTCCACTGTTTTAGTCTCTTCGTCTTTTACTTCTTCCTCCACAGCAGAAACTTTTTTCATTTTCTTTTCATCGGCATCACCGAGAAGGAGGATGCTTTTAATCTGCAGTTCTCTAAGGGGGAAAACCTTGCTCAAGATTTTCCTTGTTTCGCTTTGAATCTTGCTGCTCATTAAACTAAGGACAAAGTTTTCAAAAGGCACTTTAGCTAATTCGGTTTTAAGAATATTTTCTACTTTCTTGCGCAAAGCTGCGCTCACTGTTCGATTGACAGGGAACACGGTAGATAAAAACGGTTTGATACGCACTAGTTTCTTATCTGCAGAAACGCCTAAGAAGGAAAGAATGATGCGACCGGACTTTCTGCGTCCGACATGCTTGAAATAAGCAGAGGTGAGATAATAGCCCAAGATTTCTGTATGCAGATGATTGTCCGCAGTGGAAACAATTTTTAACGAGAGATAATAATTCTGGTCAGACATATTGCCGGTAACTTCTTTAAGATTAATTTCCACCTTACGGTTAAGACCGCCGGCAGCTTCAAACAACGGCATCTCGCCCAATTCTTTCTGACCCATAGATTTAGGAGAAATGATGGGATACCAGTTCTTTTTCTTTTTTACTTTAAGCGCAGCAACAGGCCTAGCCTTTTCCTGCGGTTCTGCCGCTTCTACTGGTTTTTTGCTTTCTTCAGCCATATCTCACAAAATTAGGCAGTTTATTTAAAAAGATTTCTCCGAGGAATGATAAATACCTTAAAACGTCTTTATTTTCCTTCCCTTCCAGCGGACCTTTCCTAGGTAGGTATAAATCATGGACATGAAGACAATATAACAGACCATGGCCAAAATAACGGGATAAATCAATGGAATCCACCAGGGATAGCGGAAACGGAAAGCAGCGATGATCCAGGTGATAAGAACCGAAAGGATAGACGCTACAGCCAACCATAGATAACCAAATTTGATTCCTACGCTCCAAAACAGTAAAATCATCCAGGGAAAAGAAAAGACTGCGGCCATGAAAAGCCAGACAAAGAAAAAGTAAATCAGGTTATTCTTAAAGATGGGAAACGAGAATTTAACAAACCCCTCTAAGACTTGTTTAAAGCTGGTATACATTCGACAGGTAATTAGTTTACTGCCGTCATACATCCGCCATTTCAGACCGAAGGAGCGGATTTTTCTGCCGAAGGTAACATCATCCAATACATTATATCGAATAGAAGAATAGCCGCCGATTTTATTGTAAGCAGTTCGTTTAAAGAGCATGAACTGGCCGATGGTGGCAGAAAGAGACGGCCGTTTAGTTCTTTTAGCAATGGCCAAAGGCATGAAGGTGAGAAGGCTCCAAGGGATGATGGGAATGGAAAGATATTCTGACCAAGAAGCGGTTTTTTCTTTAGGAAGAGCAGTGGCAAAATCCGCTTGGTCATGAAGCATGGCAGAAACAGCAGAAGATAAGGTGGTGGGCTGATGAACCGTATCCGCATCAGTGAATAAGATTAATTCTCCTTTTGCCTTTTCAGCCAATTGGTGGCAAGCCCAATGCTTGCCCAGCCAATCTTCGGGCAGGGGACGGCCGGAAAAAATTTTTAAACGTCTGTCTTTGATTTGCTTAAGAATCTCTCCTGTGCGGTCAGTAGAATGATCATTTAGAACAAGCACTTCAAAATCAGGGTAATCCTGCTGGAGAAGAGAGCGGACACATCCTTCAATGTTGTTTTCTTCGTTTCTAGCAGGGACAAGAATAGAGATTTTAGGATATCTCTTTGGTTTAGGAAAAGTGCCCAAACGTTCGAGAGCCCATAAGTTACTGATAGAGTTTAACAAGAAAACTCCCAAGACCACCAAACTGATGATCTGGAAGATTAACAGGATAATCTGTAAATCAAAGTTAATAGCGATTTGCATAAGAGAAGGTTAAACTAAATGTATTTAAGAGTTGCGGAAAATAATCAATACTGGAATAATAATCTTAAATATTGACATTTCTTATCGGATGGGTTTAAGTCTAAAGTAAGGAAGAATTGAACGGATTTTTGTCTCGGATCATCGGCTCGGCTTTCTCGAAATAGTTGTACATCAACACCCTTTGCAAAAACTCGTTCTATATGCATGTTTATCCCTTCAGGGTAGATAGAGTATACTTTTCCAATATGTGAAAATCCACTATCAACACCGAATAATTCCCCCTCATCTTCAATTTTTAATGAAAAACCTTCGTACTGAGGACTGGGCACGTCCACTTGAACCTGATGTTCTTTAAATTTGGTTAACCCCACATCTCCGAACTGTTTCTTAATCATTTCTTCTAGATTAGGTCCTTTACTTAGGGGGCCAGTATTACTGGGTACCTCTAAAATTGATTTGCTTTCAATGAACATATTATTTTAGGAACATACTTCATTTAAAAGGATTTCTTTTCAACAGATTGTATATTGGAGGAACGTTAAAACGTTCTTTCTTCTGCATTTTCAAGGTTCCTTTGCCAAAAACCTTTTAAACACTGGTCGTTTCTTCCTCTTCTATGGCCCAAGAGAAATTTCTTTCTTTAAATGCGATGGAGAAGATTATGAAGCAGGCAGGAGCTCCGAGGGTGGCAGAAAGCGCTAAAGAAGCTCTAGCAGAAGTGCTGGAAGAAAAAGCCAAAGAAATCTCATTGGAAGCAAAGAAATATGCAGAACATGCGGGAAGAAGAACAGTTACAGCAGATGATATCAAATTAGCAGTTAAACAGTAGTAGTTAAACAATAAAGAATTGAACCGCAACAATAACGCTTATAAATAATCGCATTTCAAAGGAAAAAATAAAGAAAATACGGTGAGATAATTGGATTACGAAGTCAAACAGATTGGAGCAGGAGAGGCAAGGAAAGGAGACACTATCTTGGTTGATGGAGCGCCTTGCAAAATCACCAATATTGATATTTCCAAGACTGGCAAGCATGGGCATGCCAAAGCAAGAATAGAAGCAGTGGGGGTGTTGGATGATAAAAAGAGAATTTTCATTGCTTCCAGCCACGATAAACTGGAAGTGCCCCTTGTAGAAAAAAAGAATGCCCAAGTGCTGGCAGTGACAGGCAATCATGCTAATGTGATGGACGCGGAAACCTATGAAAACTTTGAATTAGAGATTCCAGAAGAGCTTCAAGGACAGGTAGTAGAAGGAATTCAAATCCTTTATTGGGAACTGCTGGGAAAAAGAATTATGCGGCAAGTGAGAGCACAGCAATAAAATGGTTAAATTCGAAGAAGCAAGAGTAAGAAAACATAAAGATATTTTTGTCTGTCGTAAATGTAAGTCTAAAATCAAAGTTTCCAGTTTTAAAGTGAGCCAAGGAGAGGCTCGCTGCCGTAAGTGTCGAAGAAGTGTTTTGCGGCCGAAGAGAAAGAAGTAAAATAGTTTATACGAGGGATAGATGCTAACATTTTTGGTAAACTACTGGCCGATTATCACATTTTATGTCATTCTGATACTTATCCTGATATGGAGAAGAAAGCATTGGGATTTAGAATCCAAGATACTGATTCTTTACCGTACTAAATGGGGATTGAAGCTGATAGAGAAGATTGCTCAAAGATATCGAGAATGGGTTAAACTGCTGGGCTATATTGGCATTGGAGCAGGTTATGTTGGTTTAATAGGCATCTCTTATATTCTTATAAAAAATCTGATTGATCTATTGGTGAAGCCCCAAGCAGTTTCTGGTATGTCTTTGGTCCTGCCGGGAGTAAACGTTCCGGGGATGGGAGTACTGCCTTTTTGGTATTGGCTGATTGCTATCTTTATCATTGCGATAGTCCACGAATTTTCTCACGGTATTGTCGCCCGGGCGCATAATCTTCCTTTGAAATCCACTGGTTTTGTTTTCCTGGGGCCGATTATCGGAGCTTTTGTCGAGCCGGATGAGAAAAAGATGGAGAAATCTTCGGATGTGGCCCAATATTCTGTGCTGGCAGCCGGTTCCTTTTCCAATATTATTCTTGCCTTGTTAGCAGGGTTATTATTATCCCTAACTTTAGTGCCAGCGTATAATTATATGACTGAACCAGCAGGAGTCTCGTTTGCCAAATATTTCGGTCCAGAGTTTCCTGCAGCTAAAGCCGGGATTCCAGAAGGAACAGTGATGACTGGAGTCAATGGTCAGACACTGAAAGAATATGCTGATTTCGAGAAGGCTATGCGCAACAGCAAGCCAGGAGAGACAATTTCTTTGAAAACAACTGAAAAAGAATATCTACTGGTTCTGGCAGCTAATCCCGATGATGCCTCTTCCTCTTTCTTAGGAATCACTGAAATCAAAAATGAGAGGGAACTGAAAGAGCAGTTCAATACCTTAGCAGGTAAAATTCTTTATGATACTTTGTCTTGGTTTATGGGACTGTTTAAATGGCTGTTCTTGTTGAGCATGGGCATCGGCCTGTTTAATCTACTGCCTCTGCCTATTGTGGACGGCGGAAAGATGCTGCAGTTGACTATGCATAAGGTCTCTGGTAAAGAAAAAGGCGAGAGACGATTTAAGAAGATTGCATTGTTCTTTTTGGCAGTGCTTATTTTCAGTCTGTTGTTTCCTTTGCTGAAGAAATGGCTGGGAGCTTTGTTTTAAGATACTTTAATAAAATACCGTCCATTCTTCTGTCTATGATTAAAAGAGGGCAGATTACGATATTCATCATTCTGGGAGTAGTGATACTTCTTATTCTCGGGGGAGCAGTCTTCTTTCTGCAGTATTCTTCTAAAAGTAAACTAGACGTATCGAAAGAGCAGGTAGATTCAGTCAGTGGAGAAGCTGCGGCAGTGAAGGTGTTTGTGGAGAGCTGTTTAAAAAAAATTGGAAAAGAAGCCATCTCTTTTGTTTCGATTCAAGGGGGATATTATAATCCCTCAGAGCCTTACTTTGAGTACGCCGGACTGAAGATTCCTTACTTCTTTGATAAAAAAGCGATGAATGTGCCCACTAAACAAAAAATAGAAGAAGAATCAAGTTTGTATATACAAAAGTTTCTTAATAATTGCCTGAAGAACAATAAAGATATTTCTTACACTGAAGAGAAAAAAGTTAAGGTGATGATTGCTCCACAAACTGTGTTAGTCTCTTTAGAAATGCCCGTCACAATTGAATCAGAGAATAAGCTAGTTGAAATAAAAGATTTTCAAGTAAAAATTCCAGGAGAGATTGGACTGGCGACCGAGGTTATCCCCCTGATTATCGCTGCCCAAAAAGAGTATCCTAACAGAGTTCGATTAAGTGAATTAGTGGCGATAGGAGAAGAAAAAAAAGTATTAATAGACTTGACTCATTTTAATAATACGGTTTTTTATAATTTGAAATATTCTGATTCTATGTTTAACCAAGAGACTTATACCTTTACTTTTGCGATGAAATATAACTGGACTGAATAATGAAATCATACCAACTCATATTTGGAGCAGCAATCCTAGTTTTGATAGTAACGGGATTGATTTCTGCCAAAGAACCATATACTGATGAACAATTTGAAAAAGAGATAGGGCTTGAACAAGGAACTTTGGTAGGCTGCGATGTTTCCTGCTCTTATGATGCAGATACAAATACTTTACTTTTAACTAGTAATGCTTATTTGGATAAAGTTCCACCCGGCATGACTATAAACCTTCTTGGAGGAAAAATAAAACTTCCGGGCGGCACAGTTTCTGGCTTTGGAACATTTAAAGCAGGAAAAGATGGAATAGTTTCTTCTTTGTCGGGGGGGGAATTAAAATTAGATTCGTCTTCTCCGGCAGATTTAGATTTTGAAGAGAGTGTAGTTCGTACTCTTGATGGCGGAGAGTTTTCTGGTGCAGGAAAGATCAGAGAAGGAAAACTCATATTGGAATCTGGAGATCTTAGCTATGGGGGAATAAAGACTTTTCTAACGAATGCTCAGTGGGAAGGAGTAGAATTAAATTCAGAATTAAAATTATTGGCTCAAGAGGGATTTTCCGTTGGCAGTACTGCCGGCTATTTGGAAACCGAATCATCTCGAGAGGTATATCTTTCTAAAAGTTCGGGAGGTATACTTCAAGTCAGAGTGGGGGAGATTGATGATGGAGATATAACTGAATCTCCTCCGCCAGAATACACGGTCGTCGGCAAACCCTCTTCTATGTATGTCATAAATCGATGGGAAAAACCTAGCGCACTGGTAATCAATGGGGAAGAGCATGTTTTTTGGGGAGATCTCTCTTTTAATAATCAAGGACAGTTATATCTTCCGCCGGATCCTACTTTCGGAGCTATCCTTCCCGGAAATCCCCACATGATCGACGGGGTGTATGTTAGGTCGGATAAGCAAATAGCAGTATTTTTTGGAAAAAAAGATTTGAAATATAGCGGAAGTAGTATCACTCTGGGAGAAAAGTTGGAGGTAAAAGGAACAGATTTTAGAGTCGCTTTAAGTCAAGCAGGAGATGGAGAGCTTAGTCAGAAAGGAGACTTTATGCACACTTTTCCTATAGCGAGTAAATATCTTCCGGTAGAAAAATCAGAAGGAGAATTTTCTAATGAACGGTTGATAGTTGAAGTTAATGGGGGAAAAGTGGTAGTCGACCCGGAAAAGAAGACGATTACTACTTCGGGAGAAGCAGTAGTGATCAATGGTGTTAATTTATTAGATTATTTTATGGAAAGCGGTACACAAAAATATGATTACATCTATATTGGATGCGGAGGAGCCAATATGGATATTCCGGAAAAATCCTGCGGAGAAGTAGATTATCAGATGATTGATGGGGGAGTAGTTGACGTGGTGGATGAGATAAACACTGTTTCGACAGAGTATGGCATAGATACAAAGGAGATAAGCTTTGGCTATTACGGTGCAGCTGCAGACGAACAAAAAACTATCGATTTAGAACAAGATAAAGTCTATGCGTTAGGTTACAGAGGTGGATCCGCAGCAGTAGAGCTTGTTGGTAAGGAATTCGCTCACCAAGAATGGGGGCATGCAGGTATTCTTTTTTATAAAGGCGGAACGTGGTGGGTGGCTGAAGCTACTGGTCTGAGAGAACATATTGTTCCGTTTGAAGAAAGCCTATTCAATCCAGACGGTAAATTACAGGGAATCTGGGAAATTGAACATGCGGATTCTATGGAGGTGGCGGCCATGGCTGAAAAGATGGCAGCAGCTCCTTATGATTATAATCCCTTAACTACCGGAGCGATTCATTGTTCTGAAGTTCTTTGCAAAGGAATAGAAGCAGGAACCGGAAAAAAAGTGGGGGGGCAAGTTAATTTTAAGGATATTCCGAATCTTCCCCCTTCCGCAGTATTTAAGGGTATGGCCGCAGGCCCTTCTGCTAAGACTCCCCGCTGGGTTTTAAGCAGCGAAGAACTGAAACCGGTTTATGTCGCTCCCCAAATATCATTAAAGGAGTATTGCCAAATTTCAGCAGAACTTAAAGATGCAGCAGTAGCAAGTTTATGCCAGTCAATCAATCCTTAAATTTAACTTCTCTGAAGTATCTTCGCACAGTTATAATGTACTTTAACTACATCCTCTAAATTTGGAGAGTAGCCTCCGGCGAGAACAACAGCTAAAGGAATTCCTAAATCCTCAGCAACCTTAATGACATGTGCATCTCTTTCTTTTAATCCCGCATGAGTCATCTTAAACCCCCCTAAAAGATCATTTTTATATGGATCTGCACCGTCTAAATAAAAGAGAATATCTGGTTTAAAAGATTCTACTGTCGGTTTTAATGCAGCAGTCAATTCTTTTAAATATCTAGTATCATCAATAAACTCTTGAGAATCCAAGGCAATAGCCATGCCAACATCAAATTTTCTTTCAGGGTAATTATCTGATTGGTAGATATCAAAAATAAAAACCGAAGGTTCGCCACCAAAGATAAAGGCATTGCCATTGCCGTGATGAACATCACAATCAACAATCATTGCTTTTTTTATTTTCTTCTCTTTCTGCAGTTTTCTAATAGCTACAGCAACATCATTCAAATAGCAAAATCCTTCTTCTTGATGAGGAAAGGCATGATGAAAGCCGCCGCTAAGATTCATTCCTCTGCCTTTTTGCAAAGCAATTTCTGCTGCTTGGTATGTACCTGCGCAAGAAGCCTTAGCAAAATCCAGAATCTTTTGGTTGAGAGGATTTTCTCCATTGAATAAACCTCCGACAGAATGAGCTAAATCTTCCAACCGAGAAAGGTATTTTTTTGTATGAACTAACCGAAAATCTTCTTCTGTTAAAGATGAAGGATTGACTAAGTTTTTCTCTTGAACCAAGTTTGAAACTACTTCTTCTTGTAGCCGATCGTATTTATCTACAGGAAATACATGGTTCTCAGTAATCAGGGAATACGGAAATCTTTTAGCCCAAGTAAAAGAGTAATCTGGACTCCAAACAAACGATGAATCGCCTTCAGTTAAGGATCGACAGGAAGAGGCAAGCAAACTTGCACCTAAAATTCCTAAGAATTGACGGCGGCTGCACTTTTCCATATTCATTCTCCCAGATTGGGTTGTTGAATAGTGGGTTTACTTCGGCGTTCTGCCTTAATACGTTCTACTATCTCTTGTCGACGATACATTTCCCATGCGTTTCCTGCAATGTTAATCATTTTTTGGTCAGTAATCTCCTCCGGCGAAAGATATTGATCAGAAAAAAAATCTATTTTAGGAGCAATAATCTTTAGTTTGGTATAATCTTCTGGACCGAAGACAGGCTTAGATAATTCTTTAGAAGGAACTAATCCAAGGGGTTTTGCAAAATAATCTATAGCTCTTGGATTATCTACAATGGTGTATTCTAAACCTGAAACTAAAAGTCTGCTTCCCCGACCACAAGGGTCTTTGTTTTCAACTGTTTTTTGATAGACAATCTTAGTCTCAGGAATTTTCTCAATGGGGGAACATCCAGCTAATCCCATATAGCACGCAAGAGCGGCCCATCGGTTAAGTTTCATTTTTTATTCACCTAAGTCGTTCCCAGCCGCTTTTAGCCTGGTTAAAGTAAGCTGTAAACATTTTTTGAGAATCTAATCTCTTTAAAACTACCATGGCAACGGCGTAAAGGTTTTTAGCATGTTCTTTGTATTGCTTAATAAATCCTTTCTGCTGTTGAAGAGATAAAGATGAATCGGAAGGAGAAAGCATAGTCTCCAAATTCTTTGCGGATATCTCAGTTTCCCTACCCAATGAAGAGTAAATTACACCGATAAACGGATCTACTCCGTCCGCTTCTGCTTTTTGTAAGTGATCTAAGGCTACATCAAGAGCGTCTTGCCTGGTAGGGTATCTTTCTGAGCCAAACGCGCAGTATCCCTGGCGAAGATTTGCTTTTGCTTCAGTAGTCTTCATTTTTGGGGCAGTTTTGGCATAGCTGCTTTCTAGCATGTCTTGATAGACAGAACTGACGTCACATCTAAGAATCTTGGAAGGTAATTCTTTGCCTTCGGTCGGAGTGCTGTTTAATGTTAGCAATGCAGCCAATCCAACTAAACCTTTTCGAATAAGTTTCATTTTAGTCTATAGAATAATTGTTCTTTATAAATCTTTCGCCACTTTGAAGTGACATTTAACTTTGGTTGTTTTCCGGCTTGTTTTTCTCTAAGAAACTCTTCAAACCTTCGTGGCCTTTGGGAGCGGCCTTTTCGCCGAGAGAATAATAGATTTTCTCAGCCTTATCGCCCCAGGAGTAGTTTCCTTGCTCCAGCTTGATCTGCTGGACTTTAATCTCTCCTATCTGCACTCCTTTTTTAAGATGATAATAGACGCTTCTTTGGGTGACTTTGGGGAACACTTCGTTGTAAATCTTGCAAATCTGATAGCCGTAGCCGGAATTGACCTGAGCAAGAATCTCTAAAACATTCTGACGGATTTGGCTGGCCAACGGCCTACCCTTTTTTCCCATGATACACCTCTTTTTATCTGCCTTTTTAAGGATTACTATTCTGGAAACTAGCCAGTCTTTTTATTGTTTTCTATTGCTTTACTTGCCAGCGACAATTAAACTGCTGGTAAGCTTCACTTCGGGCTTGGAGCGGATCTTTTCCATCACAAAGGTGCCTAAATCTTCCGCGCTGTCGGATTTTATCTCCAGCAGCATATCCCATTCTCCGAATAAGACATAGGCGTTCTTTACTTCTTTTAAACTCTTGAATTCTTCGATGCACTTTCCTTCTTTGCATTCATTCAAAGAAACTAACACAAAGGCCTGCATGTTTCCACCCCCCATATTAAAGAACTAAAAGCAGCTGTTTTATAAAAGAGTTTCTACGAAAAAAGAAGAAAACGCCGGAGGAGGGATTCCCACCAACTTTTTGCCTTCGCAAAACGTTGAGTAAAAAGTAAGTGGGATTTCCTCACTTCGTTCGGAAACCCACAAATAAAGAACGCCGGAGGAGGGATTTGAACCCTCAAGCCCTTGCGGGCATTAGCTTAGCAGGTTCGCCTTATTTGGGATAGTCTTAGGAACCCCCAAAAAATCTAACGCACTACCAGGTTATGCGACCCCGGCGTGACTTTATATTCTGTATACTCTTTGCATAACCGAACATCAAAAACGGCAGATGTTATATAAAGGTTTTTATTTAAAACCGTTTTAAGAAAAAAACATGACACGAATAGAAAAGAAAGTCTGGCCGGAGTACTTTCAGAAGATTTTGGATGGTAAGAAGACATATGAATTACGCTTGGCGGATTTTGAATGTCAGGAAGGAGATGTTCTTGTTTTAAGGGAGTGGAATTCGGTAGATAAGCAGTTCACCGGCCGAGTGCTGGAAAAGGCCGTCACTTACGTCGGCAAAACAAAAAATCTGACTTTTTGGACAAAGGAAGAGATAGAAAAGTACGGCTATCAGATTATTGCGTTTAAGTAGATTTAGTCAACGGCGTATAAATACCAATTCCCCGATTTTAGTTTCGCAGATGCGGCATAGACAATTAATTCCGCTACCAGAAGATAACGGTGCATTGTTTCCATAAGAATACCCTCTAGAAGAATAGTGCCCTAAAACAATTTCACAACGGGGGCAATCATAAGCTACAGTTCTTTGATCCCCAGGTAAATTTTCTTCTCGGCAGGAATCACAAGAATATTGATTCAAATGCGAGTTATCTGGTATCTCTTTTCCGTGTAAACAGTTATATTTAAATAAGGCAGACCAAGAACCGGGGATTTGATTTGCTGAAAACGTAGTTTTGGAGTGATGCTGACAAACCAATTTATCTATAGAATCAATGATTTCTCCCTTCTTCTTCGCAAGCTGAACGATAATGTCAATCTCTGCTTCTGACCGATTAAATCTGGCTGTTTTGTTCATTTAATCTTAAAAAGAGTACTTGTTTTTAATAATTTGTATTGGTTAGGCGATAGATAAGAATTAAAAAAATACTAAGAAAAAATAAAATTTATTCTTCTTCGCCTTCAGCAGCCACTTCGGAAGTCTGCGTCTCGCTTTTTCCTCGGCTAATCTCCGCAAAATAAGGCACAGCCACAATATAATCCTCGCCAAAGCCAGCAATGTCTCCTTCAATAGCATCACAGGTCTTGCGCAGCTTGTTGATGGCCCGCTTCAATTCGACCATATCCTTCTCTTTCAACGGTCGGATATTAATCAAGGCGATGGTGCGACCTTCTCTTAAAGAGTCAAGAACAACTTTTACATCATCAAAGTCTTCCATGACAAATGGTTGGACCATAACTTTTCCTTTCTCTTCTCTAGCTTCTTCTAAAGGAAGGTAATCCTCTCCTGAACCGTCATAGTCGGTACTCTTACCAAATTTATCCTTCAATCCTGCAAGAAAATTTTTCATTTTTCCCCCACCTCATGCTTGAACATGTCTTTTTTGTTTTATTTTTCAGTAAAGTGCTCCTATATAAACCTTTCTTGTTTCTATTATATGTTTTAAGGGCCGATACTGTATATATTTGAATATGACGAACGGAATTTTCCCGGTCGGGTTTCAAACTTACCTTTAGCTTTAGGCAGCTGCATTGTACCGAGGATATTTAGTTTTGCTCGGATGCGGTAATGGATCAATCTTTCTTCTTTAGCATCCAATTCGCCAATCTTCCATTTGACTACCGTTCCTTTAGGACCAGGTTTAATATCAGCTGGTTTGACTGTGCCGGATTCTAATTCTTTTTCAACATGACCGATGCCAGGAACAATATCAAAGACTTCAATATTCTTGATAGGTCTGCTGCCTACGTTCTTAACAGCTAGAGTAACTTTAAGAGAAGTAATCACTCCTCCGCTCTTCTCTCCGCTGATAGCAGACTTAGTAATCACCAAGGGACTGCGCAACGTGAAGTATAATAACACAACTACACAGATAAGGAACAGAAGATAAAACGGAATGCGCAAGTTTTCCACCTGTTTTAAAGAGACTTCTTCTCCTGGACCTAAACTTAGTTCCCAAGTATAATATCGTTTACCTTCTGATTTAGTAATCTGAGCATTAGTGGTGGTGAAGATACTTTTTACTAACGGAGCTTCAACCTTTATCTGCTGAGTATTCTTGACATTGCCGCCGTTCTTAACAAGGACCGTTCGTTCGGTCTTAAGGAATTTAGTTTTTTCAGAAACCTCTTGGCTGAATTCAGGGGTCATGGTAATAATGGTGACCTTCTTTTCAATCACTTTGACGGTTTCTCCGTTTCTTTCGAAAACAAAGAAAAGGAAATATTCCTTTGGCTGTTGATACGGATTAGGCTTAATCGTGAACTCAATAAATTTTTTAGCTAAAGGTTTCAAGTCAAACGTTTGTTGGACCGCAAATTCTGGCATATCGCTGTTGACTTTCAATAATAAATTCTTGAAATTAAGGGCGTTTTCGTTTTCTACTAAAACTTTTACGGATTGAGTTTCTTGGGGATTAAGCTTGTCATTGAGGTCTAAATCTACTTTAAGAGAAGGCAGGTAAGTCTGATCTTCTTTAGTGGCGACAAAAACCTTAAGGGTATCTTCCCAAGTTTCTTTAGTTTCTACGGATTGAATCTTTAAAGTAATCTTATAGATGCCTGAGCCAGTATCCTTTAACGGTTGAGCGTAAACTTCTACGTTCTTAGTAGCTCCTGATTTGACAACAACTCGGCGGTCTTCTAAAGGAAAGGTATCAACATTCCAGCCAAAGCCACTTTGGGGGGAAAAAATATCTAAAGTGAGGTCGGAACTGCCGGAATTTAGGATAGTTACCTTGAAAGTGGCTTTTTCTCCGGGCTTGATCACTGGGCTGATGGGGTCAACAGTAGCCGTAAACATGGCTGCTGAAACGTTAACTGCTAACAAAAACAATACCATTACAGATAATATCGATAAGATAGCCAGTTTGCCTCTCATTTTCGCACCTCTATTTTTAATTAATTGAATTTTATGGAAGATGCCCCAAAACGTCAATCTGAGACCTCTTTTTTATACTGATTTTAATCTCGAGAGAAACTAAACTTATATTTAAACCTTTGGTTTGCAAACTGAGAATGCGAAAAAATATGATAAAGCATATAAACTGATTTTATTTTTCTTAGAAGATGGTACGAGTGATTTTGGATACAAATATTCTGATGGCCGTAGGTCAATTAAGAGTAGATATCTTTTCAGAATTAGAAAAAACCTGCGATTTTTCTTATACCTTGGCAGTGCTAGACAAAAATTTGGAAGAATTGCAGAAAATATTTTTAGACAAAGAAAGTTCCGGCAAGGATAAACTGGCAGGAAGGCTGGCACTGCAGATTGCGGAGAAAAAAATCGCGGAGAAAAAAATAGAACTGATAAAAACTGGCAAGGGAGCAACAGATGATATTTTAGTACAGAGGTCTAAATCAGGAGATTTAATTGTAACGGTCGATAAAGAATTGAAGCAGAGATTGAAACATTACATTACTATTAGGGGAGAGAAGAGGTTAGTGGTGGTTTGATTTTTTATAGATACTTAACGAAACGGCAAAACATTCTTAAAATCAACTTTAGCAAAAAAGCTTAAGTCGGCCTTTTTCTCTTTTAGTTTTTTTAATGCCTCCGCCACATGAGTACTGCCTTTGGGCAGTTTAAATCCGGCCGCTTTGCTGAGAGTAATCAACTGTTTTAATGCTTCTTCTCTGGCCAGGATAGAAGCAGCGGCCACTTCGATATGATTTTCATCGGCTTTAGTTTCAATAATATGCCCGACAGTGCAGCCGGGATACTTGTCCACAATGTGTTTGATTGAGGCCTTTTCTGGATGATGTTTGATTAAGCATTGATATGCTTGATGATGCAGTTTGTTGAGGAGAAAAGTGACTCCGGTATATTTTGTAATATCTAAATTATAATCTTTGGGAAAGAGAGAGATGATTTCGTATTCTGCGATTTCCCTGATTTTCTTTGCCATTTCAGGAATTTTGTAATCTGGCACTTGCTTGCTGTCTTTTATTCCTGCTTGAGCCAGCTTAAGACGGATTTTGTCATCTGCTTTTACTACGGCTACTACAATCCCTCCAAAAGTATCTCCCTTGAGAGATTCATCTGAGCCGACGGTGAGACCAGAGACTTCTTTGGGAAGAATATTTGTTTTTTCTAGCAGGGTATTGACTTGGTGGATTTCTTTGTCGTTTCCTTGAATTAATAGGGTGCCAGTTTTGTAAAGAGTGACCATGATTCTGCCTTTGCTCAGCCGCAGTTCTTCATGAGGAGATTTGACGGCCATTTCCTCAAATCCTCCTTTCTTCAGCAAAAGCACCTGCTCCTTTTTAGCTTTCATAAAATAAAGAAATAAAAGAAAGTAAATAAATGTATCGCATAATTAAAAAGTATTACCGCAGCGCTTGATAAATCTGCTCGAATATATAGCCGCCATGGATGCGGTTAGTTAAGTCTAATTTGTTGACGTTGATTTCTAAGACTGGGCCGTGATGAAATCCAAAGTCTCGAACATCCCGAGCATAGGTGCGGTAGAGATGGCCGAGCTGTTCAATCTCACTTTTCTTCCAGCCGCCTTGGATTTCCATCTCCCGGCCTCTCTGCTGGATGCGCTGCCAAGCTAATTCAGGAGTGCCGTTAAGCATGACAATAAGATCTGCCTGCGGAAGTTCCATGTTCGCCCGGCGGAATTCGATATTTAACAAGTCATATTGATCCTTGGTCAGATGGCCGTCTAAAAGGAATTGGCGGCAGAAAATTAAAAGGTCTTCTGGCAGAGAGCGGTCAAGGACATGGCTGCGGCCGCTGTCTTTTCCGGTTTTCTGCTGCTCGGCCCGCATCTTTAAAAAATGTTTCTGTAAGTCATAGCAATACTTAGTCTTGTTTCCAAGAAATAGTTCCAATAAAGGATTCTCTTCAGGATTTTCATAGAGGGCACTCATGCGCAGGCTGCGCTGCATAATGCCGGCAAGAGTTGATTTGCCCAAACCTACATTGCCGGCGATGGCAATCAACTTTTGATTCTGATGAAGATAATCTTCCAGCCGTTTCTCTGCTTCGATGGCCTTGAGAGCGGCTTTAGTCTCTGATAATCTTACCCACTCGCTTAAGCCGGGAGTAGTGACCCGCAAATCTAAAGAGCGGATTTTTTCTCCAACTTTAGAGATGGTCTTTTCCAGATATTCATCTAACGGGCTGTCTTCATTAGCATCGATAACCAAGGCAGGACAGCGGAGATGGGTAAAAACAAATTCTTCGTAAAGGCCGTTAAGAGTTTGCAAATATTCTGAAGGAATACTTTTCTCGCTGTCTCTTCCTCTCTGGGCAATACGCTGCAATAAGGTAGATACATTGGCTCGAAGATAAATTACTAAATCCGGTTCTTTTACTTTTGCAGTCATAAGCTTATAAGTTCCATGATAAGCGAGAAACTGGGGGGTGGTCATGTGGCCGAGAATCTTCTGGGCTTGGCCGAAGATGTGATAATCTTCAGCTAAAGTGCGATCTTCTAAGATAATGCCGGAGCAATTATCTATTTTTTCTTCCCTGCGCAGGCGGCCGTTGAGAAATTCCAACTGGGCCATAAATGCATGTTTAACCGGATCTTTGTAGAATTCGGCCAAAACTTCAGGATTGAATTCTTCAGGAAAAGCGTGAATCTTGTGATGATTCTCTTCGGGAAGAAGGGAGAGAAGAATCTGGTTCAAGGGAGGAGTGCTGGCCGCTTCCACTAACGTAGATTTTCCTACTCCAATATTGCCGACAATGCCGATGCGGAGATTTTCCATCAAATCAAAGAGTGAGTGATTGATTAAAAAGGATTGCGATAAAACAAATTATATGTTGTATTCTCTATTTGAACTTAATTTGAGAGTAGTGACCGACATAAAATTTATAAATGAAGTGGCCGGCCGGCAGGGAATGGTTGCAGCTGTAGCTAAGGCAGTTTATCGGGGAACGGCTTTGGAAAAGTATCGTTATCAATTGCGTGGAGGCCTGAATGTAAGCCTTTGGACTACAGAAGAGTATAACACTTTTTTCTTACGTAATGCTATTGTAGAAGCAATGGGCGGTTTAGAAAACGGAGATTATCATCTTGCTTTAGTTGAAGGCCTGCGTTTCGGAGGAAGAGATATAGAAGAACGGCTGCAAGATGTACCTGAAGGAACAATTGTTGATCCGTTTATCAATCCGCTTAGCAGGGAAAGTTTTGATATGTTCTGCCGGTTGAAAGATAATTGTGGTTTATCTTTGGAGCAGAAGGCGGCTCACTTCATTGGAGCGTGGTCCGCGTACAAAGGGCAGCAAGGATATTCTCAAAATGGTGTGGATAATGCTTTCTTGCGGACTTTTAGCCAGTATTTTACCCGAGATGAATTGGAAAAAGTAAAAACCCGAGCTGGGGAAAGAAAACAAAAGTTAGGTACAGGAAATTATTGGGCGGAACAGCAAAGTTATCTGCGAAAATCTTTATTTGAGATTAATGCAGGATCATACGAAGAGATTATTAGGCATCTCTGCCGCAATCCCGGAGCGAACATCTTTGCATACTGCTTGAAAGACCGCAAAGAGGCAGTGAATATGGCAGCGGAAGAATTGAGAGAAAATTAGAAAGTTAAATACTTGAGAATTAATCTTTTTACTAATCTATTTCTTTTTGAACTCGGTATACTTGCATCGGCCGCAGGTCAATCGATTCTCGTGGCTGGCCAGAAAGGAAGCAGGGCCGCACTTAGGGCAGTACTTGTTTTTTCTTTCTAGTTTATCTCCGGAAACTCCATAGAACTGCCAGCGGCCTTTGGCGGATTTCTTTTTCTTGCCTTTATCCGCAGCTTTAGGAGCCGGTTTCTTTTCGTCTTTGGCCATTCTTATTTTTTCTCCTTCTTTTCTTTCTTTTTAGGCTCGATTTTGGCCAAGGATTCAGCATCATAATACAGGTATGCTGAAACATCGGCGTTTTTTTCGCCAAAAAATGTTTTAACTTTTTTAATGACAATTAATTCTTTAGGCTTGTTTAGTTTAGACGCCAAAGAGTCAGTTAATTCGTTGTAATTGGGAGTGACGGCATCGTAGACCACTTCGGCAGTAATCTCTGTGCGGTTAAGCAAAGGATTTTCTTTTTTGTGGGCAATGTTAAGTTCCATTTTATTTTAACTTGATAGCATATTCGCCAGGGGCAGTAAGTTTTACTTTTTCAGCAATCAATGATTTTTTTTCATCAGAGACAAAAATTCTTCCCTGCCAGGCGCTGGCAAATTGGTTTTCTTTGCAGACAGGACAAGTTTCATCTTCAGTAATTCTCTTGCAATTGCGACAAGCTTTTCGTTTAGCCATTTATTTCTCCTTCTCTTTCTTTTTAGCAGGTTTTTCTGCTTCAGCCGGAGCTTCGGTTTTCTTTTCCAGCCATTCAAGCTTGCCTAATCCTTCCTGGCGCATAGTCAGGCCAATCTTGGGATTGCTTAAATCTTTGAAACTGACCGCGATAATCCTTGCTTTGCATTGATCGCCAATCTTCAGGGTTCGGCCGTTTTTGCGGCCCTGCAAAACTTTGTCTTTGGAAAAAGAAACAAAATCGTCCATGCTCTGAGAAACGTGAATCATTCCTTCGACCGGGCCGATGTGCATAAAGGCGCCAAAATCAGTGATATCTCTAATTTTTCCAGTCAAAACTTCATTCAATTCCGGCTTAAAAGTCAAAAGTTCAAAAAATGATTCATAATAAGCTGCTCCGTCTCCAGGAATAATCACTCCTTCTTTGATGTTTTCCACACTTAATACATTGATGACAAAACCGAAATCCTTAGAGACATGGCCGCTGTATTCCTCCTTGATGTATTTGATGACGGCCGCTTCGGGATCACTGGCGAAGGCCTTGGGGGGGACGCGGATATGGTCCTTGACTTTGACTTTGTAGAACATTTTAAGAAAATTCTTTAGTTTATTTATAAAGGTTTTTAGAGAAAAGAGTGAGAATATATTATTACAAAAATAGTAGTGATAAAGAAGTTTCTGGAAGCAGAATAGCTAGATGGAATGATCTAGGGGGTATATTTCTCACGAAGTTCTTTTGCCCTATAGCGGTATTTGTGGTGTGTACCGGGAAAGGTGAATTCTACTGCCAATCGGATACTTCCCCGAAATACTTGTTGAATCATCCCATCAAGATTGTTTTGAATAAAATCTGACGAGTTTATTTCTTCGGGGGTCTTTCCCAATCTGCTTTTTAGTCTTTGAACTATTGCAGATAATTGTTCTGTAGAGGCTAGATCCCACTTCTTTCCCCGATTTTTGATATCCTCCAGATTAATATCTGAATCTCCTTCTAAGATTAGTTTTGATATTCTATGCTGGTAACTTTTGTCTACAAAACTGTGTAAGCGATATAATCTTAATAAATCCTCTTGATTCGGTGATTGAGCAAACTCCCTACTGCTCATATTTAACGCCTTAAGTAAAGCATCAAAATATTTCTTTCCTCTTTCTTGACCCCTATTTTTAGGCAGACAGTATCCATCAGGAAATTTTGATTTTGCTCCCGTCAACACCTGAGCATAAATGATCATCTCTTCGTCATCTAAATCCATAGCTGTAACTACTTTTACTTTATCTTTAGTCTCGGTGGTCGGCGGCTTAGACAAATTCAAGTCATAAACATTCCGACATCCTTGAACCAAAGAATCCAAAGCATCAGCTTCTCTGGGGGAGAATTCATGCTTGATGTGATATAATAAATCGTCCATCTGCTCTAAGTGTTCCGGAGCAGTTTCCCCTCTCTCTTTAGTGGGAAGTAGATCCACAATCGGAACCATTTCCTCGTGTTGATGCGTGAGATAGACTTGTCTAACTTTATGCCGCATCTTTTTGATTTCGCCAAGACAGGCATATTTTATGGCGGCACTGACGTAACCTGCATGATCGAGCATTTCCGCCCTTTTTCTGGAAATATCATATACAGCAATTCTCCCTGCCTGCTCTAAATCAGAAATATCTACATCTGTATTTTGCTTTCCGTAAACATATAATCCGTAATATAAACGAGAAATCACTTTTACTCGATGTTCGTTTTCTTTGGAGATTATTTGTTCCATTAGTAACAATAATTGTTTATAATGTCATATTAAATTCAATAATTGGGACAGGAGGGATTTGAACCCCCGACAACTACGTATCAAATGCCAGATGCGGATTGAACTTTCTGGTTCTGTTTTTTTCCACGGCCTCTTCAGCGTAGTGCTCTCCCAGATTGAGCTACTGTCCCGATAAACAATAGATAAATAAATATTTTGACAGTTATTTATATTGTTTTTGCCAAATATTATGTCTAGCAAGCAGAGAGAAGATTGAAGAATAAAGATTTATGCACCTAAACCACCTTCGATTATTCCTATGGCAAATATATTGAATAGTACAATTACTACCGTACTAATGATTACGTAGAGCACAGTGCTGCGGATGATATTCTTGCCGAGGAGATAGCGCTCCATCAATTTATCTTCTCCATTCTCAATGCCGCTAGCGATAACAGTGAGGATAAAGGTGATTTGGATGACATAGATGCCAACAACAAATTGAAAGTAATAAGTAGGCATGCCGGTGCCGAACATATTAACTAGATCTCCCATACCGCCCAACCCTCCTGCTCCACCTTCGGTCATAGCACTCATCTGAGCAGCTAATTTAGTAAGGATAGTAGTAATCATAGAAGTGATGCCGATGACAATACCGGCGATAGCAGGAGTCAAAAATTTAATCTGCGAGGTCATGGAGCTGATGATTTCAGCCATCAAATCTTTTAATCGTTCATTGACTCGATGAATCTCTTTGATATAACGAGAGACAGAAAGCAGGGCCTCAGCAGCAATGCGCGGACCTTTTTTTACGCTGTCCACTAGAATTTTCATTGACGATTCAATAATCTTTGAAGGGAAATAAATCAGGGCTCCAACTTTTGAATCAAAGATAGATTGCTGTAAGCTCATGCCCAGCTTAAGCATATTTCTCTGAGCCACACGAAAGAAATTGCCGGAAGTAGTGCCTTCCATATTTTCTGCGACTTTGATGACGGCCATCTCTGCAGGAATACCATCTCCCAAACGGTTGCCAAATTGAAATAATGCAGTAGCAAATTCTTCTTCCAGCTTTTTAGTATTTTCTCGGATATTGATAACATTGCTGGAACGCAGGGAGTAATACGAGCCTAAGGCCAGACCGAAACCCAAAACCGCAAGTAAAGAAATCAAAGCCGCACCCATGCCAAAAGGGCCGATAGCATCAACAGCTTTACAAGCAATGTCGGGAGGACAGATATATCCAATAGCATCGAAGTTTTTTCCTTCATCTCCGCCCCAGGAAAAGTCCCACGTGGGGTTTAGCTGATGAATGATGACTGGAGATAAACCAATAATCAGGAAAACAAAACCGAGCATTAGAGCAACAGCCAAAGGATTGATGAGAATCTCGGCCTTGCCTATATGGATAATGCCGTTGCGGTATCTTTTCAGTTCAGGATTATCTTCGCTGATGTCAGAATCGCCATATCCAGTCGGCCGTTGAGAAAGAATAGCCTTGCCCATAAAAAAGACTGTAACTGGTAAAATGATATTATATAATAGAGCAATGTATCCAGCCATAACTAACGGAGAGGTAGGCGCTTTCCCTTCTCCTCCACCCGTAAGGAAAGAAACGACTAATGGAAGAATAACTAAACCTAAAATTGGGAGGATGACCCCTAACATATGAAGCATAGTAATCGGCGATTGCAATCCATGAGCATAATGAAGCATCTTTTCATAAGTCTCTGAAAGAATGACATCTAATGATTTGTCCAACAAAGCAAGGCGCTGGGATTCTGCCGGTTCATATAAAGAAGATTCTATTAAATGAAATGCTTCGATGAATTCCCGGTTCCATTCTTTCCAACCGTCAAGATAAGCGTTAAGGGAATCTTTGATGTTACTATACTTGCTGGTTTCCACATCCCACAAAACTTTTTTTAAATCAATGGAAAGGGGAGGAGAAAGATGGTCGGAAGCAAATTCTACTGCACGCTCTAGATTAGAAGTGTGGCGCATGTAAGTAACCACATAAAAGATACATTGAACCATCTGATTGCTGGATTTCATCCGCCAGCTGTTGGCCATGAACTCCGGCAGTTTTTGTAAGCTGAAATAGATGGCCATGCCAGAAGCAAAAAAGAAAAAGGCAAAGAACCAACTGTTGGGTAGAGGAATTTGAGTAGCATCCCAATCTTTGATTATGGTGGTGAGTAAAGGATTGATTCCTAACAAGAGACCGACAAGAAGAAAAAAGATGGCGGAAAGGGCAGAGAAAGAGACTACTCCCGATGGAGTAGCGTTGAGATGGCAGACTGAAAGGTGTTTCTGCAAATTTTCTGTTGTTTTTTTATCAGAGGAAAGTTTAAGAATTTTTTCAGAGATGTTGCAGGCCTTTTCGTACCAAGAGTAATGCCGAGGCATCAACTCTTCTTTGAATTCTGTATATTCTTTAGAAATGAGAGTAGGATTAGCTCTAGCTTCTCCGCCTAATTCCTCTTTTAATTTCTGGCGGTACTTTTCCAAAATATCTTGGTATGATTCCGGCATCTATCCTCCTCTTTTTTGAATATGTACCCTGAGTTTTATTTAAGAGTATTTAACAGTTCCTATTATCGAATCAATTCTTTAAGTCTTTCCCTATACCCTTTAATTTCATTGCTATTCATCTTAGAGATAAGATCAATTATATTACTATTGAACAATTCTGCTTTTCGGAGCATTATTTTAACCTCTTCTTGAGTAATCTTAAAATCGATATAATATTGTTTGTCTATTCTCTCTGTCTTTGCCTCAGAGATGTCTTTATTATCATAATTGAATAGCTCTTTTAACAAAATAATCGAAGCCGAATGATTCTCTGATTTAATTCCTATTTTAAATAATAACGCAGTTAGAAGATGATACATGCTGTAATAAACTAGCCCAACCGACTCTTCCAGCATATTGCTGTTTAATAATATCTTCGCAGAGATAAGGTTGCTCTCAGATTTTTCAACATACGATTGCTTAATCTCTTCACTTGGCTCAATCAGCTGAAGTTTTCCCTCTTGCATTAACTTAACTAAAAAAACCATTTTTTTCATAATATGATTCAACCCCTTTGATTATCACTTTATTCTTCTCTATTTCTTTGATTAATAGGCTGGATTTATTATATTTTCCGATTTTAACAGATAATCTGGAATTGAGGAAGGATAAACTCTCTTTAATATTTTTGTCATTGGTATCAATATAAATGTCAATATCACTATCCTCTTTGGCGATTCTTTTGGCATAGCTTCCAAATACAACTGCCAGCTTAATCTTTTTATCGGCTTGTATCTTCTCAATTATCTGCCGCAAAGAGGGGTATTTCTTCAAAAATTGATTAAGCCTATAAGTTTCAGCTGAGAACACATAATTTTTGGCTTCAATGGTTTTCTTTAGGAAAAATACTTTGTTTTTTCCCTCCACTTTGAAATCCAAGACATTATCTTTGATTAAGCTTTTAATTCTTCGGGCAATCATCATATGGTTGGTATTCAGATGATTAGCAATCTCTCTCATATGGCTTTTTCCCCGAATCAAGTCCAGAACAATCTCCAATGCGTAATCTTTTTGTGCCATATGTAACAAAAACGTGCCAGTATTATTTAAAGCTTGCGGCGGAAAAGTGGAGATTGGAAGAAAGTCCCGCTGGATAAAGAAAAAAAATTAATCTATCTACTGTCGATATGTCAAGAACTACTAGTCAAAGATCGGTTGCATGAGGTTATACCTCCTGCTTGTTCTTGAGCACACTGAATTCCGCCGGTATACTTGTTGTTGGCCAATGTCAGCCACTATCCAAGGGGAGGATTCATTGTTTTAAATAGGATTAATGCTGCCCTTTTTAATTTCTTTCTTTAACCAATCCTGATATTCGAATAAAATGCGCTTAGGCTCCATAGACCCTACTTCCTCTTTGACTTTCTCGGAAAGGAGATGGAACATATCATTGCATCTGATAACGAACGGAGCTTCGAGGATGTCTTTGTTTCCCGCTTTTAGATAAGCATCGACAATAGCCTGTTTGCACTGGCCGCGCAGCAAAATATTTTCCCAAACAGCATCCCAATTGCCGGCAAAATCTCTGATGTTGGCGGCCATGCTTTTGAGAATGTCAGAGTTGCCATTGATTAGGTCATCAGTGACCATCAGCTCGTCTTTAATCGGATCGTATTTCATCAATTCTCCAAAAGCCCCTTCTTTAAGAGGATCTTCTTCCCATTCCTTGCGGATTTCTGTGATGCTAAGGACTCTTTTGACCCGTTTGATGCCAGAAGCAGATTTAACCGGATTGGCCACCACTATAATATCTGTAGCTTTGAAAGAAGTGCGGGGAACGCCGATATCATTGACTACACGGTCAAAAACACCATAAGGAGATGCAGCATGAATAGTGCCGGCTACAACATTGGCGGCTGCCCCAATACGCATAGCTTCATATAACGAGATGGCTTCTTTGCTTCTTACTTCCCCCACAATGATAGCGGAATCGCCTAAGCGGAGAGTAGAACGAATACCAGTAGCAGCATCCACCTCACTGCCTTGAGCAGCGAGAGCAGAGGCCACTTTCAGTGATTGAATATTAAAACCAAGCCGGCGGAGAGATTCTGTGGGAAGTTCTAGAGTATCTTCTAAAGTAATCATGCGGTATCTTCTCATAATTTCTACGAGAAACGAGCCAAGAAGAGAAGTTTTTCCTGAGCTTCTAGTACCGGCGATAAGAATGGCCGCATTATTGTCAATGAGGAATGAAAGAAGACCGGCGGCAGTGGCATTGAACATTTTAACTTTGGGATTAAGGTATAACGGAAAGGTCCAAGGATAATCGCGATGACGGCGGAAAGAAAAAGCTAATCCTGAAGGGTTTAGGGGGCGGGTAATGGCAGCTACTCTCGAAGAAAAACCAGGGACTTTCAACTCGGTATCAAGAATGGAATTGGCTTCGTCAAGGGGGCGGCCGGAGATCAAACGCAGTTTGGTGGCCCAACCTTCTACTTCGGCAGGAGTGGGATAAATATTAGTGTAACAATCACCAAAATCCTGATGTACAATAAAGATAGGCACTTCTCCAGAAGGAGAGTTGATATTAACATCCTGCACTTTTTCGTCGGAAAGGAGAATCTCTATCAAACCAAAACCGACCGTGTAGCGTAAAAGAGCCTGGGCTAAAGCATCAATCTCTTCTGGAGGCATTTTGAGTTTTCGATAGCGGACTAAATCGGTGATGAGATCCCGGCCGATGTTGAAGAAGACTTCCCGCATCTTATCCGGATCAGTAAATTCTTCTCTGGTGGGCTGATGTTCAGACATGATGCGCTTGGCGGAATCCAATAATTCATATTTCTCTTCAGTAAACTTAAATTCCGGAGGAGTGAGATGGTAAAGATTTTTTACTGAATCGGGAAAATTAAAAATCGTCACGTCACTTTGCTCTTCTTTCTTGCCGACAGAATAACTGTCTAAGATCTCACCTTTTGACGGGTATTCGGCCATCAGTTTAGTGAACATGAAATCCGGCCGGGTGGTGGGGCGGAAGATGCGGCGGTAGATTTCTCGGTTACCGGGCTGGTACAAAGAGAGATAATGCTGGGAAAGACCGATGAATTTAGTAGCTTCTAATCTGGTGACTACCTCTTCCAGTAAAGCAGTAAACTTTTCGGCCACTTCAATGCCTCGCACTTCAGGAATACCCTTAACTTTTATTTTTTCATGACGAAGAAGGCGTTTTAGTTCTAAATAAGAAGCGAGAGGATCACTGCTTAAGCGGTGCTGGATAAGACGCTGAAAAAAAGCAAAATCTCCGCGAAGATAACGTTCGGCAAAAGGATTGTCTAATAATTGGGCGGGACTGAAGCGTTCGTCTTGGCTGATGGATTTGAAAAGAGAAACTAACTCGGTGAGCATGGAGACCTGATGATAATCATATTCATATTCTCTCTGCTGGGAAAGGATAAGGGTGGTAATGCCGTTTATTTCAGCCAAGAGATTGAAAATTTTGGAGAAACAGGTTTCACTTTCTTCTAAAGAGATGGGGAAGGAACAGGACTCGCCGTAGATTTTCAGGATTTTGTTATCTGCTTCCTTGTAAACCTCATATTCAAAACATTTTTTATCAAAGCCGGCCATAAACTGAAGATAATAGCGGAATATTTAAAAGGTTTGTTTGCTTACTGCCTTTAATGGCAGAAGAAAAAGAGATGATTGGGGAAAGCCCAGACGATTTAAGGAAGCTTTTCAGCTGGGTGAAATCAGTAGAGAGCAAAGTGATTATTCTGCGCAGGGAGCTGGAAGTGATCAAGAATGATTCTGCCCGCCGGATGCGGGAATTAGATACGGAGATGCGGTCAGCGGCCAGTGAAGTGACTGGACTGAAACGGGAGCTGGCCAAGACTAATGAACAATTGGCGTTAGTTATTAAAGAGTTGAGATTGACGGCAGGAAAAGATGAATTGATGGCTGTAAAGAAATATTTAGAGTTATGGAATCCTATCAAATTTACCAGCAAGGAAGAAGTGGGGCGGATGATTGAGGATAGAGTGGAAGAGTTGAAATGATAGCTAAAGAAAGAGCTTGAAAGAGAAAATATTTAAACATCGAAGAAATACGTTGTATATAATAGTGATAAGATACTATAAAGAGGATACTATACAGAGGTGTTATCATGCCATTGTTCAAAAAAGGAGGGGCTGGAAGAAATCCTGTGGATGAAGTGCAGCAGCTGCGTTCGCAGGGTTTAGAAGATAATGAAATTATTTCTGAACTGCAGATGAAAGGCTACGATTTTCAGACGATTAACAATGCTTTGTCTCAAGCAGGGATGGGCAGTCCTATGCCCGCCGGACCGGAGATGAATGAGGAATTAGCTCCCCCCCCAGGTTTTCCTTCTTCTGAAAGCTATGGTCCGATGCCGGCAGCAGCGCCTCCTCGAGAGATGCTTATGATGGAAACTTCGTCTGCGCCTAACGAAGAAGCGATGTATGAGAAGATGGAAGAGATTGTGGAAGGAGTTATCGACGAGAAATGGAATGAATTATTGGGAGAAGTAAAGAAGATTATTTCATGGAAGGAGAAAACGGAAGCGGCTATCAATGAAATGCGGGAAGAAGTTTCACGAGTGCAGGAAGATTTCAAAACTTTGCATCAAGGAGTGCTGGGAAAAGTGGAAGAATATGATGCTACTATGAGAGATGTGGGAACTGAGCTGAGAGCGGTCGGTCAAGTGTTTAAAGATGTCATTCCCGAGTTCACAGAGAACGTGAAAGAATTATCTGAGACGACTAAGAAGCTGAAACAAAAGAAGTAATCTATTTTTTTAGATAAACAATATGAAAAAACAGAAAGCAAGACATCTATGGCATGGAGTTTTTGCGTTTTTCATTTTGCTTTCTTTTTTTGGGGCGTTAATTCTTTTAGAAAGTCAGGGGAGCTTGATTACTGGCTTTGTAGTGAGCGAGGTAAGTGCGGATAGTCCGATTATGGCTAGTTTGAGTATTGGTGCTCCGTTTACTTTCCTTTGGCAAGGACAAGAATATTCTTTAAAGGCAAGCACCATTTCTTTAGGTGAGGGAAAAGCTAAACTGGAAGTGAGCAAAGCAGGTACGTCTTCTGCAGCTGCTGCGCCTGCGGCAACTACAACTTCTACACGAACGGGTACTACACCTACGACTACGGCAACTTCTCCCACTAGGACAACAACGTCTACTACTACCACCTCTCCGACGACAATTATTACGTCATCTGCACGAACGGCAACTTCCACCACTGCTACAACTCCGACTAGTACCTCTATAAGAACAACTACTACCACACCCACTACCACGACAAGAAGCAGTACTACAACTACGACCGCTTTAGCCAAATGCCAAGATAAGATTGATAATGATAAGGACGGCAGGATAGATTATCCTGCAGACCGCGGTTGTATCTCTCTTAAAGATAATGATGAAACAGATACTGCAGCAACTTCTACAACCTCTACGAGAACAACTACCACTACGCCTACGACAACGACAGCCAGAAGCACGACTACAGCAACTACTTCGGGAAGCACAGTTACTGGAAGGGCAACTGTGGCTACAACAACTACTGCGGTAAGAAGTCCGACGACTACGACAACTACTTCGGCTGTTCCTAAGACGACAACTGTTTCTTCTCCTTCAAAAAAATTAGGGGATCTTGAACTTTTAAAGACAGAAGAGTTTGGTTTTGATTTAGACGGAGACGGAAGCGAAGATATAATTTTTACTTTAATGGATGTTCTTTCTACTCGTCAGGCGAAAGTAGAAATCAAAATCAAAGAAAAGATAGACGTACCGACAGAAGATAAGATTTCTTCAAATGAACCTGCACCAGATGGAACTGCTGCCGCCACAATTATAGGAAATGTGATTTATTCTAATGATCTGATTGCAGTAAAAGAACTTTTAGACGATGCAGGACAACCGACTGCTTCTTATGAAGTGACTTATTCTTTTAATGAGATTAACAAACGGATTCCCTTCTCTTTTCCTTGCAAGCCGGATGGAGTGACTAGTATTGAGGATAACGGGGCTTTGGGGGGGATAAAAGATAAGATAAAAGCAGTTTATTCTTATGATGCAGATGAAAAATGGCTGGTATGGAATCCGGATGGGGGAGCGGCTAGTAATATGCAGGAGTATTTTTTAAAATATTTCCCGGATGATTCTGAAAGCGCCCAATTTTTCTTTGGATATTATCTTGTCGTAACGGAGAAAACAGAGCTGACGATTACCTGCTCAGATTTCGGAGCAGAGAAGTTTGGAATGATTCCGGGATGGAATGTTTTTGGAATTCATGGAATGGAAGAGAAGGAAGCGGGAGAATTTTTGAAAGAGAGTACTGAGATCTCAGAAATCAACGAATTTAAAGACGGAAAAATCCAGAAATTAAGCGATAAGAAAAAAACTAAATTGCAGCCCGGTAAAGTTTATTGGGCGAATCTGAAAAAGGGAATTAATTTGCAGAATCCTGCAGGAATAGTTCCGGGAGAAGGACCATGAACCGAAAAGTGATACTAATGCTATTATTATTAATGCCTATGTTAGCTTTGGCGGTTCCGCCTGAGCCGAATTTTCAGCAGTTTTACGGAACAGTAACTGGAGCAGATGAAGCTGTGAGCGTCAAAGCGCAGGCGGGAAGCAAAAGCTTTGAAGCAGCGATAGTAGACGAAGAGTATGGAAAAGATACACCATTCTTAGTGGAAGGACAAGAAGGGGATATGATCAAATTTTTTATCGATGAGGTACAGGTGGAAACTTACACTCTGGCAATAGGAGAAGTAACGTCTTTAGATTTGGAATTAAAGACAGGAGAGGAGGATACTACGGTAATTGATGAAGATACTAGTGGGATAACTGAAGATAGTTCTGTTGTAGATGATACTGCGGTTGGAGATGGAGAAGCAGCAATTACCAGTGATGAGGCAGATACTTCTGGTGAGTTGGTAGACGGAGAAACGGCAACAGATACTGCAGCGAGTACAGAATCTACCGACGAGAATGTAGATTTAGAAACAGAGACTGAAGAATCAAATATTTCTCAACTGAAAGAAGAAACAAAAGAAGCGGGAAGCAGCAATCTGTTTACTTGGCTGATTATTATCGGAGCGGCTTTTCTTTTAGGGGTGGCGGTTTTATTGCTGGTGTTCTGGAAGAAAGGGCAGCCTAAACAAATAGGTGGGGGTAATGAGCTGTTTTATGGAGAAACCTGCAAGCATCCGTCTCATCAGCAGTATCCTGTGCATAAGCATGAGCGGCAGGAAGGAACCTGTCAAGCGCCGGAGCATAAAAATTATCCTTCGCATAGGCATTAAAAAGAAATGTTTATAAAGATAAGAAAAATACTCATCTTTAATTTGTATGGTAAAGAAAAAAGAGGCGGTAAAAAGGAAAGTATACTCGCGTAGTTCTAAACATAATTCTAAATATAGTTGGAAAAGTGCGGGTCTAGCCTTAGTTTTGGTGCTGGCTTCTGTCGGAGCATTATTTGCGTTGGACGGAGGAAGCATTACTGGTTTAACAACAAAAGATTTAGGCGGCTGTTTAGCAGTAGATATATCTGATGGAAAAGAGCAGGTCATTAACATCAAAGAAGGGGTATTAAACAGTTTAATAGCAGGAGAAAATACCGCTAAGTTTAAATTAACTAAAGAATTAATCAAAAATAGTAAGAACTATGTTTTTTATCTGTACCCTACCGATGAGACTTTAGCTAAGGAGATGATTAAGCCGGGGGAGACCAAACAATTTTACTTTAGTTCGACTTGCGGAGGCGAGGCAGATCTTTCTGTGAAAATTATTACTAAAGGATTTGTTGGGCGAGCCATTGGCGGGAAAGACCAAGCTGTGCTGAAATGGCTGAAGAAAAAAGAGATACCAGTGCAAGTAATACCTTTGCAAGTCTGCGGCAATGGTAAAGTAGAAGAAGAAGTTGAGCCCTGGGAAGAATGCGATGATGCTAATAAACTGAATGAGGATGGCTGTTCTGATTTATGTCTGTTGGAAGGACCAACTGAAGAAGGAGAATGGGATTGTATCAATCCAGATAATCAGCCGACACGATGTAATTGGCTGCCGGCGGGAGAAATAGCTGGAGAAATACCGCACGGGGAAACACCCCCCGTACCAGGGGGAATAGTGATAGACCTATCTGACGGAAAACTGCATGTAGTCAATGTTTCCGATGAAGCGAAGAATGTTTTGATTAGGATTGGCCCAACGAATTACAGATTTATTGTAAATGTGACTTCAGCAAATCGGGCGGATATCAATATTTATCGTGAAGAGAAGAATGTTTTTAGCAAGAAAGGAGTATCTTTTAGAAATGTAGTATACGCAGATTTGGATGCTAACACTAAGAATGATTTGTATATGATGATTAATAGCGGAAAGGATAAAGGATTAGTGGAAGTGCAGCTGAAATGGGAGAAGCCGATAGAAGAAGAGGCAATCGTTGAAGAAGAACCTGCACCTATATGGGATCTTTCTGAAACAGATAAAGAAGGAGAATTAGACGATGCTGCAGGAGAGATTAAATTTGAGCTGGATGGAAAAGTTTACATCTTAAAAGTTGACGTGAGCGGAACTTCCTGCTTGAATAACGCTATGAGCATATATCTTGACAATATTTCAAATTTAGTGGCTGTGAATAAAGCTATTGTGGCGATTAAACAATTTGATTTAGATAAAGACGGAGTAAATGATTTGAAAGTGGAAATCAAGTCCTGCAAAGACCACGGCAAGATAGATGTTGTTTTAAGCTGGCTCAATAAACCGGTGCAGGAAGAAACTACCGTATTTATCGATCTTTCTGACGGAGAAAAACAAGAGATAGAGATTGATGACAACGGAAAAGTAAACATCCAGATTGGTGACAACGAGTATGAAATACAAATAGACGGAAGCGCGGAATTAGGTGCGGTGGAGAAAACCTGCGTGACCGCCAAAGTTTCTGTTTTTGCGGAAGGGACAGAGATAGCTTCCCAATCCGGCAGTAAGATGAGCAAAGTGTTTGATTTGGATAAAGATGGAGTGAATGACCTGCTGGTTGAGATTACCTCTTGCGGGGATAAGGGAAAAATTAAGGCGAATCTGCAGTGGATCAATATGCCGGTGGAAGAAACTGCCGAGCCGATAATCAAAGTTTCTGCTCCGTCTACTATCATTCCTGTCTTAGTCGGTAAAGAAGTGATATTCAACGCTTCTGTGGAATTCTTAGGTGAAGAAGCAGTGAATCCTTTAACCTTAACTTTTGTTGCAGATGCTGCCAAGATAGAAGCTACAGCAAAAATAGTTTTTAGTGAATCCAAGAAAATAGTGCAGGAGTTCCACTGGCTGCCGAAAAAGACCGGAGTTTATACAGTAGAGATTATTGGTGCTTATGGCGAAGATGTTTCTTTAATTGATAAAGCGGTGGTGACTATCAACGTAACTGGAGCAAAACATCAGTTCTTCGGTTACGTGACCGATGGCAAAGAGACTCAAAATGTTTTTGCCCAAACCAAAGATTTGCTTTTTGATACTCCGATTACTGTTAATAAAACATACGGCAAAGAAAAAGAATTTGCGGTTTATGGAGAGAATAACACCGTAATCCAATTCTTTGTTAATGATACGTTTATTATCAATCATACTCTGGTAGACGAAGGAAAAACAGAATTAAATCTTACAATCCCGGTTACGATTAAGACTACTGATGGAACACCGCAACCAGCCGCTGCTTCTGCCCCTTCGGGCAGTCCGTCTAGTGGAGGAAGTAATGGTGGTGGATATGGTCCTAGTACAGGAACTTCAATCGGAGAGATACCCTCAATCTGTTATTATCAATGGTCATGCACTGAGTGGAGTTCATGTTTCGGCGGAGAGCAGACAAGGACTTGCGAACGCATGGACCAATGCGATGAGTTTTTGGCAGCCAAGCCGTCTTTGACGGTTATTTCCTATCCTAAAGACGCAGAAAGCAAGAAGTGTACTCTGTTAAAGAAAGAGACTGTGCCTAAGACGCCGGCTCAGCCAAAGATAACCGCTCCGGAAACCGTAGCTCCAGAACCAGGAGCAGCTGAACCTACACCAGAGAAAAGATCCAACGTAGGATTGATACTCTCTTTGATTGCGGGAGTATTGTTATTAGCTGCAGCGGGAGTACTAATTTGGTGGAAAATGAAGCCGAAAGGATCGATAGGTATGGCTTATCCGCCATTGAGGAAATAAAATGAAAAAGGGAAACTTAAACTTTAGTACGGGAATGACTCTGCGGATTATTGCCGGGATAATCATCACCGTTTCCCTGCCATTTTTGATTACCAATCCAACTAATGTGGTCACGCAAGTGGCTTTTGGCTTTGGCAATTTTTTAATGCTCTTGGGAGGTTTAACAGACTAAAATGGAAGCATTGGCATTTATTCCGTTACTATTGGCCACGCTCGGCCTATTTATCGCTTCAGTCTACAGCAAAAAAGAAAAGAAGACTTGGCTGATCATAGCCTTTATCATCTGGCTGCTGGCTTTTGTCTTTACACTGATACTGAATAGATAAACAACTAAATAAAAAAAATAAAACTTAAAAGATATATAAATGTATAGGAGGCAATAAAAATGGAAAAGCATCATGCCTTTTGGTGGGCAATAATCGTAGTAGCAGGTTTGTTTACTGGTCTTTATGGCATTGAACTATTGGAATTAAGCCAAGGCACCCAGCTTCAGCTCTCTTCCGGAGAAGACAGTTTGACGGGGTTTGCAGTGAGTGATGGAGTGACGGGATATGCTCCCCTAGGGGAAAATGTGGTATCATCAGCCTTTGAAACAGCAGAAGATATCGCGGATGGGTTATTGCATAAAACTACATTTAAATATGATCCAAAAGCAGTAACTGATTCACACCCAGGAAAGCCCGTTATAACTGGGAAATGGGCGCCAGTTGGTTATTATTTTAAGGATGGAAACAGCTTTTTAATCACTTTCACTCCCAAGAGTAAGCCAGACAACTCTAAAATTGAAGGAGAATTAAGGGTGCGAGATTCCAATTTTAACATTTTATATGAAGCCAAGGAGTTTACATTCCTTAAAAAGTCACAAAAAATATCGGTCAAGAACACATTGTTTCTTGAATTATCTGCTGAAATTTTAGATAGCTCCTCTTTCGTTTTGAAAATCAAGAAAACCGGAGAAGTGAAAAAAGAGGTAGTAAAACCTCTTCCTACCGCTGAAGGAACTTGTCCGGTCTCTTTAAGCAATTATGATATAAACAAGGATGGAGAGATAGATGCGGTTGATTTGAATGAATTGAATACTCAGCTGGGCAATCCGCTGATTTCTTCAGAAAGTTGTCTGGTCAATAAAGAATGTCCGACAATAAGCGAAGTAACACCAGAAGAACCTGCAGGAGAACCAGTTCCACTCACCACCAATAATCCCCCCATATTTGTCGTAGGATCGCTTAAAAATGAACAGATTAACCCAGGAATACCTTTTGTCAAATCGATTGCAGCAGTAGATATTGATAAAGATAAGATTATTTCTTTTGTAGTTATATCTACTCAGAAATTTAGTGGACTTTCTCTTTCTACAATATCTAATCCTTGGAAAACTATTAAAGTCTTAGAATCTTCTTGGGCAAAGGGTAATGGAATGATTAGTATTACCTGGGATAAACCCGCAGTAGGAACTTATAAAGTTAAACTTAAAGTAGTGAGCGGAAAAAGTACTATTCTTGGAGTTATTAATAAAAAGGAAGTAGAAGGAGAATTTATTTTAACCGTTAAAGAAGTTGTTACAGAAACATCATCGCAATCATCATGTGTAGATGAATCAACCTGTAATAAAAACGAAGCTTGTGATGGAGAAAAAATCGGAGATAAATACTGTATTTGGAGTACTCTATCTGATAAACTTACAGATAAAACTAGAAAAGGACTAGGGGATTTGCATACTAATTGTATTGATTCAAATAAAGTTTGGCATAAGCAAGATGAGCTTTCTGCAGCTAAAGATTATGTTTGTCAATACTCCAAATGGCTGAAATGCAATGATAACACTAAAAATAGTCAAAGTTTTGATATATCTTTTAACCCAGGAAAATACGTTTGTGATGGTAAGGTTTGGAAAGTGAAGACTGCGGTAAGTATCATTCCTGCAAAATGTGAGACATTAGCTGACTGCAAGAAAAATGAACAGTGCAAAGGACAGAAAATAGGTGATAAATACTGTATCTGGAGCCCTCACGAGGAAGATATAGCTGGGGGAAATTTCCCAGATAATCCTTTGAGAAAAGGCCTATGCTCAACAATTACACAGTGCATCACTAAAACTAACATATGCATCAATATGAATCAATTATCCGGGAATTTTGTATGCGGCACACTCAATATCTGGTCAAAACCGTTTGTTGTTGGGACCCCAAAACAAAAAGAGACAACCGTTGTAGAAGAAAAATCTCCTCCGGTTGCAACTCTCAGCCCTTCCTCTGTAATTAAAGTGGATTTGGGCGAAGATACAACTAAGGGCTGGCTGCATATCGGGAACAATATCAAAAACCAATTTAGTGATAGTAACCCAACTTCAGCAGATAAAACTGATTTAAAGTTTACTCTTCCATATACTATCGGTAAAAACGAGATGCTTTTCAAAGTAAATGATGTGAATACTGACCAGGTTTTTCCTAAATTAGACGGAACATATTTCTTCTGGAATGAGAAGTTTGTAAACTTGTTAAACAATATAAACATCGGTGATACAAAAAATAAAAAGGGAGTAGCAAAACTCACAGCACCTAGCGACAAAAAAGAACACACCCTCACATTTGACAAATCTACTATGGGTGACGATGATATAGAAATAAAAGACTTGTATGTTAAAACTGGAATCCTTTCTGAACAATCCATTTTCTTTGGATATAGTGGCAATATGGTCGGAGTAAATAAACAAGAGTATACATACACTTTCAACTCCAATCTTGCTCCAGTTTCTGGAGACAACGTTCTTTTGCGTTTTTGGGTGATGGGGATGGATCCTACAATTGAAACGAAAGTTTGGTTGAATAATGATGAAGTTGGTAACTTAAATACGTTATTGAATGCACAGAAACCAACGAATTATCAAGAGATGGACGACATTGTCCACAGATGCAAAGAACAGCAATTGCTTAAATCTTATACCCCCGTAACCGTTGATATTTCTAGCGTAGATAAACCGCTGGGCAATGGCGAAAACACTATTAAAATAAAAACTACTAAGAAAGGTGCAGATGGGTTTTTTATCGGACGGGTGGAAGTATTGGTAAATCCTCCAACCAACGACTTGTTGACGTACAATCCTGCAGACCATACAGGAAAATTTATTATCCTACCCGGCGGGGGTTGTAACTGATATTTTTTTATTTTTTTTAGGTAGTCTTTAAAAAGTGCTTCGGTTTTAACTTATGAATATTCTGGTGGTAGATTAAACAAATTAATTCATTCGGGGTGGAACCATGCCTTTAGAAAGGAAATTAAGTGTTTTAGGAATTTCTTTAGCCGCGTTGCTTTCCTGCGGAACAGAAGGCTCTTCAGCCAAGGGCTGCAAGAATGACAATGACTGCAAGGGAGACCGCTACTGCGATGAAAACACGGGTCAATGCGTTTCTGAAGAAACCCCAAAACCAAGCGAAACAGATACTGTCCAGCCTGCTCAATTAAAAACTATTCTGGATGAAGAATTCGATGGCTCTTCGCTTAATTATAAATGGAGCAATGCAAATTGTTCGCGGACAGAATGTCCAGTCTGGAATAACAACTGCAAAGGCAGCTGTCCAGCAGAGAAGGGAACCGGTTATGTAGTCGAGAACGGGGTATTAAAGGTAAAGGGAGCTCTTGCTTATGGAGAAGCACTGGCTTTAGAACAGGGAATCAGGCTGGAGTACAAGATGAGAGATAGCAATTCGGAGGGGATCAGCAATGCTGCCAATGGCTTGAAGATGGGCGAACCGATTTTTATCGGATGCTATACTAACAGTTCTTCCTTTATTGGCTGCGGCATAACCGGAAACGGTGTTCTGAATGCTGACAACAGCAAAAAATTTCCTTCAGATCCCAGTCAATGGCATGTCATAGGGATAGAAGCGGATACTAAGCAAGTAAAATTTACTGTTGATGATCAATCTCAAACTAGTTCAGTAGACTCGTCTTCGATTGGGTTGAGTTCTTCCAGTGAATTAAATCTTTTTTTAGGGGAAGGCGGGGAGTACGATTATATAAAAATACAAACAAAGAATTGAAATTTAAGATAGTTTTGATGGCAGAAAAGAAGAACTCGTTCGGCTTCAGCCTTGTTTTTATAGAGATGTAGAAATCTTTTTCCATCGTTCTGTGAACGGCGGCGTAAACCACTTATAGTTTAACGTATTTCTTTGAAAAGAAGACAAGAAGAAAAAGCCCAGAGTCCCAACCTCTGGCCGGGGGTTGATTTACACGAATAATTGAGGTTTGATTTTTTTCTCTGTCGAATCGGACAGCCGGCGAAAAGTTTGCGGAGATGGCAAAAATACATTCGGGGCAGAGCCCGAGGCATAGATATCTTTATAAAACTAGCCAACTTCCTCTTTTAAATGCGAAAGGAGATAGAAAACTGGCTGGAGCAGGCCGAAGCAGATTTTGATGGAGCAGAATATAATTTTGAGGGGGGCAAATATTACATCGCTGCCTTTCTCTGCCAGCAGGCAGTGGAAAAAGCGTTAAAAGCATTATTTCTTTACGAGAAAAAGGGGGAAGTGCCACAATCCCATTCGTTAATCTATCTGGCAACAAATACTTCGGCACCGGAAAAATTTTTTTCCTTTCTAAAGGAACTAACCCCCAAGTTTGTGGATACCAGATATCCAGATGCTTCAGTAGACCTGCCCAAGAGAATCTATGATAAAGAAAATACAACAGGACTGCTAAAAAAAAGCAAAGAAGTTTTAATATGGATAAGCAAGAAATTAAAACAATAGAACCTTTCCTTAAGCTGGTAAGGAAGAAATATGCGCCAGAACAGATACTTCTCTTCGGCAGCCGGGCAAGAGGGGATGCATGGAAAAGAAGCGATTACGACTTTATCATTGTTTCTTCCAAGTTTAAGGGGGTTCACTGGCTGGAAAGAATCTCTCGTTTAGTCCATCTTTGGGAAGAGACAACAGATATTGATATCCTGCCATATACTCCGGAGGAATTTGAGGAAAAGAAGAAAAATTCCTCTACTGTAAGAAGTGCAGTCAAAGAAGGGCAGGTTCTTTAGACTTCTGAAGCCGGATAGGACATAATAACCCAAATCTTTTTAAAAAACAGGCCATTTTTACTGTTGACAACAAAAGCCAAAGCGTTTCTACGAAAGAGATTGATCCCTCGGCTAAGCTCCAAGTCTGGCTGGGAGGAGGAGAATACGACTACCTGAAAGTCTGGGGAGAGTAAATCCTCAATTTGTTCTCTTTGTTTGGATGAGACGTGCCGACTGGCAATGGTAAGAATGGTCGTTTTTATCGATGGGCAAGAGAACTTTTACAAAGATTGCAAGATTTTTTCTTTAGAGATGGACAAGGATATCCATCTTTTTATGCTGGACGCGGTTTCTTTGCAGAATCTCTCCAAATTCTACCGAATGAGCTGGAGAGATCATCACTGTCCCGGGAGAGACAAATTTTCCTTCCATCATCTCCAATATTCCTTTCTTGTCTCTTCCTCTTAATAGATAATTGAACTGCACTTTTTGGCTGTGGGTTTTATCTTTTAAGCTGTAAATAAAGAGAGAATAAGCAGAAAAGCCAATTTTTTCCGCAAAAGGCCGGCTGCTAAAAACGCTTATCCCCTCCAAAAAGAGTCCGGAACGGGCAAAAAATTCCTCCCGAAATAACTCTTCCAAAAGAATTCCTTTAATGTCTATTTTTTCCCCGTTTTCAATTTTTCTTTTAATCTGTTGAATCTTTTCTAAACGCTCCCGCAGTGCACCCTGCCGGAAAACCACGGCAATGTCCAAATCATTCGGTTTGCTCTTCCCTTTAACTGCCGAGCCATAAAGGATAATATCAAAGATGGACTTATCTTTTTTTTCTTGGGCTAATTTTCTTTGTAATTGCTTCAGCATCTTCTTTTAAAACCTCCACCGCTTCAAGGTCCATCTTTTTGGTATAACTGTCTTGATAGAATGGAAAATCTCTATCTAAAATGTCATATATCCAGGGATAATGCTGTTGAGCCGTCCTAGATCGGTCGGTATGGGAAGAGGGAACAGTTCCTTCTTCTTTAAGGAGGAATAGGTCTACTGCAGCGCAAATTGCTTTAAAGAAAAGAGTAGATGCAGCGTTGTATTTTTTCTCTTTTAGAGCTTGTTCTGCAGATTCCAAATATTCAATTACATTGCTTTGCAGAATTTCCTCTTCGTGCTCCATTAATTGAACAACGAACGGGTAATATTTAAGCTTTTCTGTTGAATTATACAACGTAAGATGTTTAATACAGCTAAATGATAATAATCTTTATTTTTTGTTGAATAGTACGTTTGGGAGGCAGTTTTTACAGCAGACAGCGATTCTGCGGCATTCTCCACCAAAGAACTGGACGGACAGAATGAGCTGCACCTCTGGATGGAGGGCGGAGAATACGACTGCGTGAAAGTCTGGACGGAGTAGTTCCCTTTATTTTTTTTGAGGCATGCCGATTGGCAATAGGCATAAATGGTAGTTTTTGTTATCCGTCCATAATCTTTTTTAAAAATACGAGAATTAACGTGTTTGCGGACCAATCGACGCTTTTTACCGACAAGTTTATATACTATCTCTTTTTTGGGATGATATTATCCCCTAAACATGTTAACCAAAACTCAAATTGAAATCATAAACCTATTTAGGAAGAATCTCTTCTTTAAAGTCAGCATTCTACAAATCCAAAAATTGCTGAAAAAAAAGTCTTACCAAAGAGTTTATGACGGGGTTAAAGAATTAGTGCAAAGAAAAGCATTGAACTCAGATAAATTTGGCCATTCTAACTTAATAACTTTACCATTAAGCCATGAGTCGGCGTTCATATTGTCATACCTAGATGAAGAGGAGGCTTTTTTACATAACGTTCCGAGTATCCATAGATTATTGGATATCAAAGAGCTTACTGATGATGTTCTGATGGTAATCGGCAGCTATGCCAAAAAGAAACAAAATAAACATTCTGATGTGGACATGATTGTTATCACCCCTGAAAAAGCATTTGATAAGCAGAAATTAATTGAAAACTTAACGTTAACTCTCTTTCCTCCGATTCACCCGGTTGTATTTACCAGAAAAGATTTTATAGATATGCTCCTTAGCACTGAAGAGAATCTAGGAAAAGAGGCATTTAGGAATCATCTGCTGTATCGAAACCAAAAGGTTTATTATGAATTGGTTAAAGAGGCAATTAAACATGGATTCACTGGTTAAGCTTTATCTGGAACGTGCGGAGAATAAACTGCTGTTGTCCAGAATTAATTTCGATATATCTTGCAGTGCGGAGTATAAACAATTCTTGAAGGTATCTATAGAAAAAACTTTCTTTAATGATGTAATCTCTGATTCGTATTATGCTATTTTTTATGCTGCCAAGGCATTTCTTCTGTCAAAAAACATTGAAACCAAGGTGCCGGAAGAGCACAAGAAAACATACGAAGAATTTCAGAGAATAGTCTTGTCCGGAGAATTAGATGCTTCGCTGTTGTATTTATACGAAGCGGAGATAACTAAAGCGGAAGCGTTGCTGAATATATTCTTTCAAGAGAAGAAAAAGCGAGGGATATTTACTTATAACGTTCAATCAGAAGCAAATATTCCGTATGCTCAAGAATCTCTCCGTAATTCTAAGAAATTTGTCGCTTTAATCAAAGCAATTATTTTAGGTGAAGATAGATGATTCTCCACCCACTGTTGGATACTTATTGTTCTAAACAAAATTTATTACTCAACTAAAATGCCCCGCCCACTTGACGTTCCCCACCAAGCCATTCTCCAGCTGCGCAACCCCACAAAAGAGGTTATCCGCTTTACTGATGCTGAGCTGGAGAAAAATACGCGGACCAAGGTCAATGAAGTAGTAGATGTAGAGAATGGATTAGATTATTATCTCACTGATAAAGATGAAGCAGTGAAGATTGCCCGTAGATTACGAACGAAATTCGGCGGAGAGTTTATCGTCAGCCCTAAATTATACACCTTTGATTCTCAGCACGGAAAACGAATTTATCGTTTAGCTGTCTTATTTCGTTATTATCCGATTAAAAAAGGAGATATCGTAGAGATCAAAGGAAAAAAGATAAAAGTAATTTTCTTAGGCAAGAAGATTTTTGGTCAGGAAGAGAAGACCGGAAAAAAAGTGCATTTAGAGTTTGAAGATTTAAAATAGTTTTTGATTATGCCTCTTTAAGATACTTTTTATTGCTTTTTCTAGCTTGGGAAGATCGTCACTGATAATTTTCCAGATAATGTCCAAATCAACGCCAAAATACTGATGAATCAGAATATCCCTCATGCCGCTTATTTCTTTCCATCGTATTTCTGGAAATTTACCGCGAAAATCAGCCGGCACATTCTTAGCTGCTTCTCCGATTACCTCCAAATTTCTGATAACGGCATCTTGAATCTGATCCGATGATTTAAATTTCTTCTCTGATACGCCGGCAGTATAACTCTCTATTTTTTCAATGCTCTCCAAAATATGCTCCAAGAATATCTCTGCATCTTTTTTCATAATATATTCACTTCTTCATTTAAAATTCTTTCTTTTAAGAGGGGGTGGATAGACTTGTAGGTAAGAACATCCACTTTTTTTTTGAGCACTTCTTCTAATTCTATCTGTAAATGAATTAAGTCCAACAAACTTTTTTTCCCTTTAAATGTTACAAGCAGATCTAAATCGCTTTTGGCAGTAGACTCCCCTCTGGCAAAAGAGCCGAATATTCCTGCTCTTGATACAGTATTCTTTCTAAGAATGGGAAGAATTATTCTTTCTATCTTTTTTAAAGATGTTCTTTGTTTCATAATCTATAGAATTCTTAAAAACTTTTTAAATCTATCCCTCTGTCGAGGGAAAGATTACTTCTTTTGAACCACAGATACTTCACTTAAAGAGCTGCCTCGTTCTACTTCCGCAGATTTGCCGGAAAGTTTGTAAGTGGCAAAACTTTCCAAAATCTTGCCGGCTGCTCTAGTGTCTTCACCGGAATATCCTGCCACCACTAAAGCGATTTTCTCGCCGTTCTCATAAAGCATAATCTTCGCTTTGCCGGGATTGAATCCTTCAGTACATTCACCAAAGGAGTTCATAAAATTAGCAGTAAGGCTGTTGACACAGGGACCACCCACCAAAATCAAGTTGCTGTCTTTTAATTTAGTAATCTCTTGAGTCAGTTTGGTGATGGAGGAGGGAAATTTGTATCCCGCATTAGCCAAACCGATGACGATATCAGTAGCAGCTAAAACATCAGAAGCTTTGGCGTTTTCTCCGACTACGATATAACCGTTAAAATTTTTTTCCTGAAGGAAAAGAGCAGGATAATTGTTCAGCTCTTTAGCTAAAGGTTCTACTGGAGCAGCGGCTAAAACCAGACCTGCACTAAGCAATAACGCACTTCCTACGCTAATCATCTTTCGCATCATTCTAATCCACCCCACGCATTTACTTAATTATTTTTTTTCCTTTTAACTTTTGGAAATCTTCCAAGATATCTGAGGAGATAAAGGAGTAACCGCCCTTTCTCTTTAATAATAAATCGGCTAATTTACCGTTGACAAAGGAAGAAGCCATAGCACTCTTAAATGCATCTTTGGTCTGAGCATAAAATCCTGCACAGAGACCGGCCAAGACATCTCCTGTGCCGGCTTTGGCCATTCCAGGATTGCCACTCTTGTTAAGAGTCACCTTATTAAGAGAGATGATGATATCAGTCGGACCTTTGATCAGGAGAACATTGCCGTTATTAAGGAAAAATTTAAGATTGCCTTGAAGCATATCGCCTAATTCTTTCGGATTGGTATCAGTCAAGCGAGGAAGAAGAAATTCTTTCTGGCTGTTAAGAAGAAGCTTTTCCATTTCGCTGTAAGTAGCAGTAAGGATTGAATTATCCATCTCCTTAAAGGAAATAACTTTCAGAGCATCAGAGTCCAAAACTTTTGGCTTGTGCACCTTGCGGATAAGAGCTTTGCAGAAATTAGCCGCTTGAGGACCAAGACCATTGCCGATGAGGACTACATCAAACTTGTCGCTTAGTTTAGCGATTTCTTTGGCGTGTTTAAGAGTGAAATATTTTCCCGGAAATTTTTTAGTGTTGATGTCAGGGATCAAAGTGTTGACCGCCCAAGCCACTTTTTCTGGAGCAGCGATAGTAACTGAATCGCAGCCGGCACGCAGGGCAGCTAACGCAGCTAAAGAGACCGGACCGACCTGATCTTCGCAGCCGCCGACAATTAAAACATAACCCGCTTCTCCTTTCTTCTGGTTCTTTCTTCGTTCCATCAATTTTTTAATGTGTTTAAGGTTCATAACGCAAAGAAAACGACAAAGGGTTTTATAAGCTTTCGTTTTCACTTGAAAGTGGGGTTCTTGACGGTTTATAAAGAAACAAGTGTTTTTTAATGTTGCAATATGGAAAATAAATAAACCAAAATTTTAAGACGCAAAAAAAAGATTTATATACTTGAACATTTTACTCCCCTTTAAGATGGACAAAAAAGGAGTGATTGAGCCAATAAACCTGATTATGGGATTAGTGGCAATACTCGGAGCAGTCTTGATAATGATTAACAAAGGGGAGTATGGACTTATCCTTTTGATAATTGCAACTCTGATAGAATCTTTAGCGAGAGTGGTGAAATAAAGTGGAACTAATCAACATAATTGTGGGAATAGGGATTATTATTCTAAATGTTATTCCCATAATCTTAAAAAAAGAAAAATATCTCGGAGTTACCATTCCCCTATCCCTATTAATTGCGGCTATTAAGGTATTATTTTTTAGTTAAGAAAAGATAAAAAATAAGAAAAATAAAAAAAGGTGAAACAGATGAAACACAAACAAACTAATCAAAATAGTTCTGATGCGTGGAAGAAGATAGGTATTGCGGCAGTATTAGTTGTGGCGGCTTTCGGATTTTTATTGTTTTTGGAAGGAAATATTACGGGAATGGTGCCAAAAACTGCGGCAAAAGTGGATACTGGAGTGGATAAGAAGGTCCCTGCCGGAAACCAAGCGCCAGTATTTCAAACAACTAAGCTAATTGATGCAGTGGTCGGACAAAAATATACAGCTACGATTAATGTAACTGATAAAGAAGGAGATAGTATTGATTTGAACGTAGTTCCCTCAGAAGCAGGAATTTCTCTAAAATCAAAAGCTGCGGGTGGCTGGTCTTTTGAATGGAGTAATCCTTCTCCAGCAGGAAAGAAAAAATCTATCACTCTTGAAGCTTGCAGTGTTAATGGGGGATACAAACAATGTACTAAGAAAACATATACTCTGATGGTAGCGTTGGATCTTCCGTCTTTTGAAACTAAAACTCTTCCTAAAGCAGTGGAAGGAAAAAATTATGAACAGGAAATCAAAGTAAAATCTGGTTCAGGAAAAACTATGCAGTTAAGTTTTGTTGCGGGAAAAATACCAAGTCCAGCGGCTAAGATAGAAGGAACTAAATTTAAATGGCTGAAACCAGTTGCAGGAACTTATACTCTGGGAGTAGAGGCATGCAGTGTCCAAGGAGCAGAAAAATCCTGCGCCATTAAGGATTTCATATTAGTTGTGGAAAAAGATAATGCTCCAGAATTTGTCACCAAAGGCCCATTGAATGTGGTCGATGGAGTGAATAATAATTTTGCAGTAGAAGTCAAGGAAATGGATAAGGATACAGTCAGTTTGAGTGTGAGTAGCCAAGGAGTACCTTCCGATTTGAAGATTATTCCTTCTACTGGAGTAATAACCAATGAAAAGCAGTCGTTTATGCTTAGCTTTACCCCTACCGCGCAATTGAACTTCCTTATTTTAAAAGCCACTAGCACGGGGAAATCTGGGGTTCCGATATCCACTGAGCAAAAGATTACTCTTACCCATAAAGTAGACACTAAACCAGGGGTAGGAAGCGTAACCGTTTTGTCACCAGAGGAAGTCGCTTCTGGAAAAGTAGGAAAAATAATCGAAGTGGAAGATAAAGATGGAGATAAAGTAACCGTAACCGATTTTAGTCTGGACTTAAAATCAAAGGGGATGGGAGCCACTAAGAGTTTAGCTGTTCCTGCCACGGTTCCGTATACTTTAAAAACTGAATTAGTCGGTGGTTTGCAGAGCAAGGTAAAAGTTACCTTCAGCTGGGATAAAACCAAAGTAACTGTAGAACCAGGAAGTATACTCAAGGCCAAAGCCTGTAGCAAGGGCGCTAATAACAAAGAGCAGTGTTCAGATATAAGCATCGAGTTATGGAAGTAACTCTTTTTTTATTTTTTTTATTTTTTAGAACCGTTAAGAGATAATTAGGACAAATGAAAAATAACTCAAAGGTATTGTTGGCTATCTTTTCTATTTTTATTAGTTATACTGCTTCTTAACTTATTTAGTATATATCAATCTGGGAGTTTTACTGGTGAAGCGGTGAGAGTTTCTAAAGGAATAGCAACTTCTAAAGGAATAGCAACTAAAACGTTGCCCTCAAATTTATTATCGGTTATTCAGCCGTATGCTAAGGCGTATATCGACAGGAAAAGCGTTGATAGTCTTGACTATTTTACTTCATCAGATGACGTTGATGGAATTTTTTATACCCTTAACATAGAAGCTCTTGCTCTGGAAGGAATCACCAATATAAAAGTACACGCTACCTTTGCTGGGGGAACTGGGCCGGCCATTTCCTCCGACTATATTTGTAACGGAAAACTGAGCTGTTCTATTTCTGAATCTTGGCCATTATTGAAAACAAATGATCAAGCGTTTGGATTATCTAATGATGAAGTGGGAAATCCGAATAAATGGGATAACTTTGTTAAGAGTGGAGTACTCAAAGACAGCCAAAATAAAAATAAACTCGTACTTAAACATTACGGGGATGTTTGTCCGATAGATCTTGGTGCTTCCACTTCTTCCTGTGCAGGGTCGATACAGATTATTATTTTCTTAACCGGGGGTGCGCAAAAAATTATTTATCTTAAGCCCGAAAATAATTTCTATTTTGAAGGAGATTATTCTCTTAGCAGCGATACGCAGAAGTATGATTATACGTTACTTTCACCTAGTTTAGACGCAAAGGGTATCTACACATCTTATTTCAAAGAAGATGCACCAGAAGAAGATAAATTCACTTTTGGAGATTCTGCATCCAACCTTATTAGTTTGTACAGCCCAGGTTGTGATTGTGTTTCTGCTAAGGAGATAACCATGTACATACCACCCACTGCTACGTGCGGAAACAACAAACTTGAAGGAAAAGAAGAATGTGATGGTGCATCTTTGGGTAGCCAAACTTGCGCAACTAAAGGATTTAGCGGAGGAAGTTTAACATGTGCAAATACCTGTAAATTTGAAACAGATGGCTGCAAGACCCTTAAAATTAGTACAACTCCTAAGACTATTACACCGACTACTACAAAAACTATTATTCCGACTACTACAAAAACTACTGGCGGAACAGACGAAGATCATAACTATGATCTCCCTGCGGGTTGTCAATTAGTCTGTCCCGTAGATGTATGTGCAGCTAAAAGTAAGAAATAGATATATCTTTTTTCTTGTTAAACTGAACTTGGTCACTTTTGTTATGTCAGAAATGCTTGCGAAAACCTCGCATGTCAAAAACTTATGTTTTTGAGCACACTCAGAAATTTTTAATTTCTGATGCTTTAATGCGAGGATGAGCATTTCTGAGCATCCTAAAAATCTGCTTGTTAAAGCAGGTGTCCGAACAAACTCCTCACTTTAGTGCGGAGTAGGACACCTGCGGCAGATTTTTATGATAAAAAACGTGGGCCCGGGGAGACTTTCCAGCCATCATTTTTTCCTGGCTTTTTGAACTCCCGACCACCGGCTGACTTAGGTTGTACCGATGCTGGCCGTATAAGACCGGTGCTCTATTCTTGTTGGGTTGATACCCCAAAACCAAGCTGAGCTACGGGCCCACCAAGAGGGAAAAAGCCGGCTTCAATAAAAATGTTTCTGTATAGAAGCCGTAAACTGATTCATGCGGGGGCGTAAGAATTTCCAATAGGAAGATTTATATAGTTCTTTATTATAACTATTGTTATATGAAGGAACTTATAGTTATTAAAAGGAACCGTACGTTGTTTATGGAGTCTAGTTTGCAAAGGATTTTAGAAATCTTCTTTATCATGCCGGATAAGGAGTTTAGCTTGTCTGAAGCTGCTCGCTTAAGCGGGGTTAAAAAATCTAATGCCGGCGGCTTCCTGCGCTTTCTGGAAAAAAGAGAGCTTATCATCATTGAAACTTTGAGTAATCTCTGGAGAATCAGGGCTAATCTTAAGAGCCAGATGTTCTTAAGGAGTAAAATTGTATATAATCTCAATCTGATTTATCAAAGCGGACTGATAGATTTTCTAAACGACTATTACCAGAATCCCCGGGCAATAATCCTCTTCGGTAGCTTTAGAAAAGGGGAAGACATCTCAACCTCAGATATAGACATTGCCGTAGAGCACCGGGATGATTACGAAGTCGTTAGATTAGATGATCTAGCTGGTTTTGAGAAAGTTTTTAAAAGAAGCATCCAACTACATTTGTTTAATCCCAAAAAGACCGACAAGAATGTATTAATAAATATCACTAATGGAATAGTGCTAAACGGCTTTTTGGAGTTAAAATGAATGAGGGAATAATTCGAGTATTGTTAAGAGATGGAAGCTTAAGACTACGGCAGGCGGACTTTTGTTACACAAAAACACCGAAAGGTTTAAATAGTAGTTATTCTATAATTTAGTATACATAAGTTTTGGATTAATCTAAAATTAAAATAAGAGCAATTTTAGAATATGGCATTGACGAGAAAAATATTGAAAAAACTGGAAGCTCAAGCCAAAGACAGAAAGATTTCCCTGCTAATCGGAGCGAGGCAGGTAGGCAAAACAACCCTTCTGAAAATGCTTTCTGAGGAGCTCTCTCTTAAAAATAAATGCTTGTTTTTGGATTTAGACATCCTAAGCAATTATGAAAAGATAAGCACTTTTGAGAGTCTTTTAAATCTGCTGAAGATTAACGGATATAGCGAAAAGCAAACAGAATTTTTTTATTTGTTCTTGGATGAATTCCAGAGGTATTCTGCAGTTTCAAAAATTATGAAGAATGTGTATGATAATCTGCCCAATGTCAAAATCTTTGCCTCCGGCTCGTCTTCCCTTGCCATAAAAAATCAAATTCAGGAATCTTTGGCCGGAAGAAAAATAATCCTCGAGATATTTCCCTTAGATTTTGAAGAATTTTTAACTTTTAAAAATGAGGACAAACTAGCCAGCAATCTGAAGAACCTTTCCAAATTGAAAGGAGATAAGCTAAATCAATCGCTAAAAGACTACCGGCGATTTATGGAAGAATTTATGATTTTTGGAGGTTATCCTGAGGTCGCCCTAAAACATAGCCTTGAAGAAAAAAAATTGGTTTTAGAGAGTATTTTTGATTTATACGTAAAAAAAGATCTGGTGGAATATCTTAATATCAATAAACTTTTAGAAGTTAAAAAATTAATTGAGTTTTTAGCGATAAATAACGGGCAAAAGATAAAATATGAAGAAATTTCTAAAATAACTTCCCTGAGTTTTAATGAGATAAAAAAATACCTCGAAGTTCTGTTCGAAACGTACCTGATTAAAGAAATCCGGCCATTTTACACCAATAAAAACAAAGAATTAGTGAAGATACCAAAGATTTATTTCTTGGATAATGGGGTGAGGAATTATTTTATAAATAATTTCAATGAATTGAGGTTACGAAATGATTCGGGATTTTTATTTGAAGGTTTTATCTTATCAGAGCTGCTTAAGCGGGGCAATAAAGGGATTAGATTTTGGCAGGATAAAAATTTTAATGAAGTAGACTTTATTTTGGAGAAAGACGGCAAGAGTATTCCTCTGGAAGTTAAGTTTAAAGAAGAATTAAAGCTTGAAAATCAGAAGAGCCTTAATGTTTTTCTTGAATCATACGCCCAAGTAGTTGAAGGGGTTATAATAAATCTATCTAAACAAAAAAAGGACAAATCGGTTAGGTTTATTTTGCCCTACAATTTAGACACAGTTTGAGTAATTCTTAGTGGAAAGAAGTTTTTTTATTATTTTATTTTTCCAATATAAAAAGCCTTATAAACTTCTTATTATTCTTCCTTGACAATGGAGCAAAAAGAGCTAGAGAAGACTTTAAAACAGCTGCATCCTTTAGAGAGAAAAGTCATTTTGATTCTTAAATCGGCCAAATCCTTTCCAGAAGCAGTGAAGCTGAGCGGCCTGCAGGAAGTGGAAGTGATGCGGGCTTTGGAATGGCTGGAAAACCGGGGAGCAATCAAGCTGGAAAAGCTGCAGAAGATTCTAGTGGAATTGGACGGCAACGGCCAGAAATACCTGCGAGAAGGCCTGCCAGAGAAAAGATTTCTTTTTGCAATGAAGAACATTGAGGGAGGAGTGGCTTTATCAGATATCAAACGAGTGGCTATGCTGACAGATGAAGAAGCACAAGTTTCTCTTGGGTTGCTGAAAAAGAAAGCGGCTATTGAAATCCAGACAGACGGAGCGTTAAAAGCAAAGCTAACATCTATCGGTAAATCTTTATTAGAAAAACTCTGGCTGGAAGAGAAATTCCTGCATAAGAACTTTCCAATTGATATGGCCACTATCATACATGAAGATAAATACGCTTATGAAGAGCTGAAGAAAAGAAAAAATGTTTTAGCTACCAAAGATGTAACTGAAAGAAAAATTATTCTTACAGATTTCGGTAAGCAGCTGACTGAACAGAAGATGGAAGACAAGGATACTCTCGGCTCTCTGACTCCGGGAATGCTGAAGATGCAGGCGTGGAAAGGAAAAGAGTTCCGTCATTATGATGTGAAAATCAATGTGCCTAAGATTTACGGAGGAAGAAGACATCCCCTGCAGGAGAGTATCAATCAGGTGAGAAGAATATTTCTGGACATGGGTTTCAAAGAGATGGAAGGGCCGCTGGTGGAAACAGCTTTCTGGTGCATGGATTCGATGTGGATTCCCCAGGATCATCCTGCGCGAGATGCCCAGGATACATTTTACTTGCCATACGAAGGAAGATTGCCGGAAAAATTGTCTAAGAAAGTGGCGGAAGAGCATGAGTTTGGAGGAAGATGCGGCTCTAAAGGATATGGATACAAATGGAGTCCGGCTTTGGCCAGGCAGCTGCTGTTAAGAACACATACAACTGCCACTACTTTCCGTTATTTCGGAGAAAAAAATATCAAACCGCCGGCCAAATATTTTTACATCGGCCGGATATTCCGCAATGAATCTATTGATGCCACTCATCTGCCGGAATTCCACCAAAGCGAGGGATTTATCATGGATGAAGGATTAACTTTGCGTGATCTGATGGGTTACATCAAAGAATTTTATCATCGTATGGGCATCGAGAAGATAAAATTCAAGCCGACTTATAATCCTTATACTGAGCCGTCAATGGAAGCATTAGGTTATAACGAGCAGTTAGGAAAATGGGTAGAGCTGATCAATTCCGGCATTTTCCGACCAGAATCATTGGAGCCGTATGGAATCAATGTGCCGGTGATTGCTTGGGGATTAGGGATAGAAAGGTTGGCAATGATGCTGCATCAGCAGAAAGATATCCGCAATATGCTGGGGGCGACAGGCAGCCTGAACTGGTTTAGGCAGCATAAATCAGTCGGACTAAGAGGATAATAAACAATGGTAATACTTGAAACAAAATATTCCTTGCTGAACAGTTTATTGGGAAAGAAGATTAACGAGAAAGAATTAGAAGAAACTCTTTTCGAGATGGGTTATGAACTGGAATCAATAACCGGAGATGAGCTACGAGTGGATATCACGGCCGAGCGGCCGGATCTGCTTTCTACTTACGGTCTAGCCCGGGCAATCCGAGCATATTTCGGGATGAAGAATGAGAAGTATAAACTGAAAGAATCTGGATTGGTAGTTAATGTGACGGGGGCGGCTAAAGAATGGTCGTATGCTGTTGCTTGTGTAGTCAAAGGATTGAAGTTTGATGACGGGCGGATTAAAGAAGTAATCAGAATACAAGAAAAATTAGGAGCTACTCTTTTGCGAAATAGGAGAAAAGGCGGATTGGGGCTTTATCCTTTAAACAAAATTAAATTTCCAGTTACTTATACTTCTGAAGAGCCAGGAAAAATAAGATTCAAGCCCTTAGAAGGCCAGCAAATAATGAGCGGCAGCCAGATTCTTGAGAGACATCCAACTGGAAGAACTTATAAGCATCTGATTGAAAATTGGAAACGATTTCCTCTGTTTAAAGATGCGGTTGGCCAGATATTAAGTATGCCGCCAATCATCAACTCTCACGAGCTGGGAAAGATTGATGAGACGACAAAAGATGTTTTCGTGGAATGCACAGGCACTGAATTGAAAACAATCAATCTGGCTTTGAGTATTCTAGTGGGAGCATTGATAGACATGGGGGGGGAAGCGTCTGCCTTAAAGATGAAGTATGGGGCAAAGACGATTGTTTCTCCCGAGTTCAAAGAAGAAGTTCAGGGTTTAGAAGTGAAAAAAGTCAATCGTTTGCTGGGATTAGAACTAAGTGCAGAGAAAATTAAAAAGCTGCTTGAGAAGAGCATGTATGAAGTGAAATCTTTCAATAAAGAGAGATTAGAAGTGATTGTTCCTCCTTTGCGTTCTGATATCTGGCATGAAGTAGATTTGATAGATGATGTAGCCAGAGGTTATGGATTTAATGATTTTGAATTACGAATGAAATCTGTAGAATCAACTGGAGAGACTACTCTTGCAGTGAAGCTGAAAGAAGAGCTGGCAGGTTTGCTGGTAGGATTGGGATATCAGGAGGCATTTACCTTGATGTTAACATCAAAGCAAGATCAGTTTGAAAAGATGAAAGTGAAAGAAGCCAAACATATCCAGCTGGGAAAAAGTGTGGAAGGAAGCATCAATATGCTGCGCTGCTGGCTGCTGCCGGAATTGATGAAAGCGCTGACCTACAATCAAAGTGCTGAATATCCCCATAAACTTTTTGAGATAAGCCAGGTTACTTTGTTTGATGAGAAAGCAGAAGTGAAATCAAAAGAAACTTTGCGTCTGGCAGTGGTTTGCAGCAATGCTTCGGCTAATTTTACCGAGATTAAGCAGGTGCTGGATTATTTATTAAGTGTTATTGGGATGGAGTATACAATCGAAGAGACAGAGCACGGCAGTTTCATCCCCGGCAGAGTAGGCCGAGTGATGGCCAAGGGACGGCCAGTGGCTTATCTGGGGGAAATCAAGCCAGAAGTGTTAGCGGCTTGGGGTTTGGAGATGCCGGCCTGTGCATTAGAGATGGATTTGGCGGAATTGTTTGGGTTGTAGGTGAAACGTATGAGTCGAGTAATCTTTCCATTTGATACCAAAAAGTTTTTTGAAAAATTTGTTAAGCATCACAATTTTCCGAAAAATGATTTTGAAAAACAAGCTATTCTGTTGTATTTAATTGAAAAATTTAAAGATAGTCGTAAGTATCTAGAACAAGAAGTAAACGAAATACTCAAAAAATATTTTGAAGATTATACTTTGCTTAGAAGAGAGTTAATCAATTTTGGATATATGCAAAGAGATTCAACGAGTGGGGAATATTGGGTGGTAAAGAGAGAACTTACTTTAGATGATGTGCGTAATAACGCTCTTCTAAGAAGGCATGCACAATCGTTCAACGTTTTAGATGAAGATAAAAAAGCATAACTCTTATAAACTAGAACATATACTTTAGATTAACTGATTCAAAATGAAAAAACTATCTTTATTGGTCTTGATGATGTTCGGTTTAAGCTACTTGGTCTTGGCTGCGCCAGATTTAGCTATACAAGAAATTAACATTGCCGAGCTGGGAGAACCGGGAGCGGTTATGGATCTTACTATCTTTATACAAAATATCGGCGAAGAAACCGTAAAAACAAGGCTGCCGGCACAGATTTATTTTGATAATGATCAATCCGCTGGAGCATATCCTTTAGTCTCTCTTTATGTGGATACTCGAGCAGATAAGGCGGTGCGGCCAGTAGAGATTATTTCAGCTGACGGAAGTAAAACAGAACAGTATCCAGTGAAAGAGAAGGTAATCTATTTGCAGCCGGCCTTAAGCGGTGAAATATTGGATAAAAAACTGCAGGAAATGGAAACGCGTTTAGAATTGTCTCCTGAAGAAAAAGTTAAAGCTTTGGAAGAAGCTAAAGAATTTTACTCTAAAGAACATGAACTGGGAGTAGATGGGTGGTTTATCACTCTGCAGCCTGAAGAAACAGCAAAGCTAGATTCCGTAGTCTTGTCGTATAACTATCCTTTTGAAGAAGTATCCAGTTTGGAATCTAAATCTCATCATTTCAATATCATGCTTGACCCGGCAGGAGAAATGGGCGAGGAGAAAATTTTCAATAATTTTGAAGGAAAACTGTTTACGGTTTCTCCCACGATTTTATCTGGTCCTTTGTCCAGCACAAAGAAACATCCGGCTTTAGAGGAAGGAGAATATTTTGTCACACGTCTAGGTTGTGCAGAATTGAAAGGGAAACAAGTCTGCAGTGAGATGAACGAGGATAGCACTTGGACAGTTTCAGTGGAAGGAGAAGAGCAGACTTACGATTTATATGGTCTGTTGATGAAATGGCTGAATGGTATTTTTAGTGATAGCAAACTAGCCTCTGCTCAGGAATTAGGGGGGGCAGAAATAACTGTTTATGCCAATGGATATAAAGTAAAAATTTAATCGTTAGGAATTATTCTACATTTATTCCTTTAGTCTGAAGAATTTTTTTTGCAGAGGCATCAATAAGATCTTCGGAAATAGTTCCTTTTTTGACGGCTTTTTCTACTACAGAAATCATATGGTAAATCTCTTTCGGATCTTGGTTGAAATTAAGCACCACGTCATTTCCAGCTTTGAAAAGATCAATGTACATCTGGTCTTTATTTGAATAATACTCTTTTAGTCCTAACATCATTACTTCATCGCTGATAATCAAACCAGTAAATTGGTTTTTTAAATCAGTTATCAGTTTATCTGAGACTACTCCTGGCTTTGATTCTGAATTCAAGATACCTTTGACGATGATGTGAGAGATCATGATAGCCGAAACATTATTTTTGATACTGTTCTCAAACATAGCTATGTCATCGGGAGTTATATCGGCATAGGTTAAAGTTTTGTGAGGATCGCTTGACGAGAGTGTCTTTCCGGGATAATGTTTGGCAGTGGCTAGTATCCCGCTGCTTTGTAAACCGAGAATATATGAAGCGGTTTTTTCTGAAGCTTCTAGCGGTGTGCCAGAAAAACTTCGACAGTTCCAGATGCTATCCTCTAAATCGACGACTGGTGCAAAATTGAGGGTGAAGCCCATCTCTGTGAGGAGTAGACCTTCATCATAGCCAACCGCATAAGCTTCTTCTGCGGTCTTAATCTCCTTTGCAGAAGGAAAACTTTGGAAGTTTTCAAAGGGATTTTTGCAGCCACCTTCCAAATCTAGAGTGATAAACAATGGAAGAATTGATTCTTTTTGAAATGTTTTAATGCTTTGAAGGAATGCTTCTTTTGATGGTTTGGCTCCGAGATGCACTCCGCCAATCAACATTTTCTGAAGAAGTTCTTTGTTATCTTCATTGCCATAGACAATAACCATCTGGGCAATCTTTTGTTTTAATGTAAGAGAGTCAAATTGAAGGGTATTTGTGGTTTGGTTATAAACAACATTTTTCGGTGCATCAATCTGTAAAGGCATGCTCTTCTGAAGGTTGAGCAGTGTTAAGACTATCACGAGAAGAGACAAAATTCCTAGTAGTAAAAACTGAAAAAATATTTTTTTATTTATTTTATTCTTGGATTTTGGCATAGTATCCCTCTTCTTTGCAGGTGTTGAAAGCCTGACGGTTGACTAAATAATATTGTCCGGAGCTTTCGGAGATGTAACACCTGAACTGAGAGTTATCTTTTTTGCAAGCAAGCTGTTTTTCGATTTCTGAACAGCAGTAATCCAGTGGAATCTCAGTAGAAATATTTTTATTATTGAACATGCAGCTAGGTTCTGAACTATCCAAAGCGTATACGACTTTTCCTGCGATTGAGTTTAACGGGAGGAGTAGATTTACAAGCAAGATAACTATTATACTAGCTAAACTGACGTTAATCTTAGTGATAAGATTCATAATCAGAAGGTAATTATTGGGGTTTATTAAATTAATGGGATTTAAGAATGAGTTTTTTCAAAGTTTATTCTACATACACTTGGCCGCCCTCTCCGTTCTGTAGGATAAAATTCATATCTTTGACTTTCAGCCGTTCTTCCCGGTTGCGAAGGAAGGCAGAGATAGATTCTCCTACCTGGTTGCAGTAGAAAGCTTTGGCTAAAGTGTAATCTAAAGAAAAGATGTTCATCCAATCTTTATTCTCTTGGTAGTAACCTTCATGCCGTTCGGGAATGGAATCAGTGAATAAGACGGGAACTCCGGCTCGGCGGAATCGTTCTTCTGCAGAGATGCTGTTTTTCCTGCTTAAGATGGCATGGGTGGCACAGATGTAAACTTCGGCACCTAGTTCTTGTAAATTCTGGACCGGACCATTTTTCCCGGTTTCATATTCTCCCACCAAAGAGCCGCCGGAATCAATCATATCCTCGACAATAATAGCCTTTTTTTCAGAAAGGTCTAAACCAAGAAGTTGTTTGGTCTCTGCTCGGCCGTGGGCTAATCGGTCTTTGTCAAAAACTTGATATTGGGTGTCTAATAAACGAGCCAATTTTTTCGCTTTTTTGGCTCCTCCCGCATCAGCAGCAAAAACAATCACTTGTTTCTCTTCTCCTTTAAACGAATCTTTTAATTTTTCTCGGTAATAAGCAGCGAATTCAGGAATGGCGCTGAGCTCGTCCAATGGACCGTCAAAATAACCTTGTTCCTGCTGGGCATGCAAATCAAAAGTGACGATTCTTTTAAGGCGCTGACCCATGCTGGCAAAGAGCCAATCAAACAAGCCGCTGGCAGTGATGGGGACTCGGCCGTCATCTTTTTTGTCCTGGCGCATGTATGGAAGGAATGGAACATAAAGGGTGGTTGATTTTACTCCTGCCCGTTTAAGATTATCTCCAATGACTAATAGCTCTACTAGATCTACATTTGGGTCTTGAAATTTATGAAAAAGATGAACATCTTTTTCCCGGACATTTTCGTTGATCTGGGTAAAGAATTCCTGATTGTTGTGCTGTTTAATGGTGCGGCTGCAGAAGTGCAGATTTTTTTCTGCGATACCTGCTAAAATTTCTTCTTCCTCAGAACTAGGTTCAGGAAATTCTTTGTATACTCTCTTTTGGATCATCCCTTCCAGTTGTTTTTGATGAGGCTCGGCCGAGCGGCTGCTAAGAAGAACAACATCAGAAAGACGAGAAAGCTTATGGTGGCGGTTCAACCTTTCGACGGCCGAGAAGCTCATGAGTGGATGTTTCTTCGGCCGTTTAAATAGTTTTGTTTAGTGGAGAAGAGAGATGATAAAGTTTTTAGTGTGTATATGCCTGATGGACCAGTCGGGATTTGAACCCGAATTTCCGCCTTGCGAAGGCGGCATCTTAGCCGGATTGGATGACTGGCCCGTAAGGATTTATTTTTCTTGTTATTTAAAAGAATACTGATAAAATTAAGAAGAAAATATACTTACTTTTTATTTGCCGCTTTCCTTTTCTTAGCCGTTCTTTTAGTCTTGGGCTTTGGCGTAGTGTTCCAAACCGGCAAGCCGAGTTCTTCAAAGGCGGCGGCCACTTTGGCATGAGAAGCGTTCTTTTCTATTTCAATCACTCGGTCTAACGGTTCTAAGTGAGCAAGATTGACTTTCTTTCTGCGAGTTGCTCCATCTACCAAAGCAAACTTGTTATCTTGGAGATCAAGAATGACACATTCTTTGCCAGCATCTCGGCCAGCGATCTTTACGCATAATCGTCCAATTTCAAGCATTTTGAATCTTCTCCACAAATTTAGCTCTCATACAGGGGCTGCAAAGCACGCCTCCGTAAGGCCGCTCCGGCCGGCGCTGAGTTCTAGGCAAAGCACGAATCTGATAAGACAAGCCATGAGGTACACCAGATAAAACTTTTCCACAGGAAGCACAATGGGCTTTGGCCGGTTTTTTCCGGCGGTAGTGCATTGCAGTTTTTCCTCCCGGTGTCTTGACAAAAGCTTTACGATATGTTCCGGATTTATGTTTTCCTTCTGGCATTTTAGTTCTGAACCATAGTTTATTTATAAAGATTGTTTAGCCACTAACTTAAATTGTGGCTAAATCCTCATCAGACAAGATAGTAACTTTTGTTGATTCTCTGGAGCGGACATCTGAGCCGACCACATAAGAAACATTGGAAGTTTCTGCTATCTTGATCAATTCCTTATCCACTGTGCCGTCAATAACGATACCACTGACGTTGCCTAATGTTTTGATAGTGGTAGCTAATTCCATGCGCGGCACTTTGCCTAAGACATTAAGTTTGTCGTCCAATAAGCAGGCACCACGAGTACCAAATAAATTGTCCAAGGTGGATTTTAATTTGGCTTTGTCTTTAAGCTGCAATGGCTCTTTTTTAGCAGAAGCAACTGGTGCGGTGGTTACGGAAGCAGCAGCCGGGCTGTTCTGAATAGTGCTATGCATAGTGGGCATGGCCTGGCGAGTGAATCCACCTATAGTAAACCCTGGCTTTTTGGTAAACGGCTGGGCAGCAGGAGAAGAGAAAACCTTTCTCTCTTCACCATTAATTCTAGGCGATTCATCTGTGGTAGTGATATTCAGTTCCAGTTTTGCTTGCTCTGCAGTGATTCTGCCGCGCAAAGCTTTGTGGATCTCTTTCTTGGTAATCTCTTCGACCTCGGTGCCATTAGCTGCTTTACAGACAAAATCAATATCGGCTACGGCCAATAGTTCTCTGATGATAAGATCTCCTCCTCGGTCTCCATCAACAAAAACAACTAAGGTCTTTCTTTTGCTAAGATCCTTAATTGTTTGGGGGACAGAAGTGCCGTTGATAGCAATAGCGTTCTTAATACCATGCTTAAGCAGGTTAAGAACATCGGCTCGGCCTTCTACTACAATCACTTCATCAGATTCTTCAACTGCAGGACCGGCAGGCAACCGCTCTCGGCCAAATTCCATAATTTCCATTACCCTTACGGACTGAGAGACTTCATCAGCCAATTCCTGAGAATCGGGCAAGGCGCTATCCATCAAGCCTCGTAGAAGGGCTTTAGCACGTTCAATCACTTGGGTGCGTTTGCTTATTCGGATGTCTTCCATCCGAGTAACCTCTACTTTAGCATTGCACGGACCGATTCTTTGAATAATCTCTAAAGAAGCAGCCACAATAGCGGTTTCAGTTCTATCTAAAGAAGACGGAATAATAATTTCTCCCATGGTCTTACCACCCATGGTATTAGTGTCAACTTCGATGCGGCCGATTCGGCCGGAACGCTGTAATTCTCTTAATTCTAAATCTGCTCCTAACAGACCTTCAGTCTGGCCGAAAATTGCTCCGATGACATCGGGCTTGTCGACCACACCTTCGATATTGATAGTAGCATGAACAATATACTTAGCCGCCACAGGGCTAATCTTTGCCATTTTAACCAACCTCCATTAATATTCATTTTGATTGTTTTTTTTAATTTTTTTATAGTGCGTATTATTTCGATTATTTTGTGTATTACCGTTTTTTATTAACCTCTAGAAAAACATACATTAACTCTCACTATTTAATTCAATTTTAATTTAATCGGTGATTTTGATGAATGTTATGTTTTTCTGAAGTTGAAGCCCGTATGTAACCCCCAAATTCATAGCTTGGATTACATCCGACAGCTCGATTAGGTAACTCTAATACGGGCTTTTAAGTTCAAAATGAGGGTAATATATAAACTTTTGTGGATTTTTGATGAGGTATCAGAAATAATGAGATAAAACATCTAAAACTCCAAAACAAGCAGGAAGAGCCAATGCTCCTCTGAGAGCGCCCCGCTTAAAGTGCTGGCGGAAATCATCAGTTATTCCATCTTCGGTTCTAAGAGCATTATAAACTGGATTGAGAGCACCACCGACCAAGCCACCTCCTACGGCCATACCTGTATACAGGGCAATGTGATCTAAAGTTCCTCCTAACGCTGGTTGAGTATTTTCTAAGATAATGGCAGTAACTGCTCCTGTACCTAAGCCAACAGCGATATTTGGTTGAGAATGCAACTGTCGAACAAGATTAGTTCCCCGGCGAAGACCTCGAGCGATAGAAAGTGCTATATACGCAGCTCCTCCGCTAACTAAGCCGTAGCCCATTGGGGGGGCATAAGAATGACCCGCTTTAGCGATTTCTTCTAAAATGGGGAAATCCATATCAATAAGAAAATTTGTTTATTTATAAGTTTTTCTACTAATAAATAGTAATCGAAAAAAGTGATGTCCATGGTCAAATAAAGTATTTTTTAATATTTTATGGGCGTTTATGATATATAAATGTTAACGAAGGGTTAATTTTATATAATCCGACTTATTTTATCGTTTAACTGATGATTAATTAAACGAGGTGGGCTAAATGAAAGAAATTAAAGATTTAAAGAAAGATGCGATACAAGAGATTGGGCAGGCAGCGGCTGAGTATAAATATCTGCAAAAATTACATGATGAATTAATCCTTTTAAAATCTGATTTAGGAACTAATCCTAAACGGAGCGAAAAAGACGTAAGAGAGGCAATTAGTATTGTACGGGGAAGCTTAGGGAGAACTGAGAGATACCTGAGCAAAGTTGATCTTAAAAAAGATATCGCTGAGTTGATGGGATATCTCCCGCAAAAGCTTAAAGCACAGTTAGCTGATATGGATAAACTGATAGAGATAGCTTTGAACTTTTTTATACAAAAAGCATCACGTTATACTGGTGCGTTAAAGCAAGGGTTAGATGATTTGGAAAAAGAAGTAGACCAGGCAGCGGAAGCAAAAGATGCCAGAGTAAAAAGTTCCTCCCTAATCAGAGCTCGACAGCATGTCGATGCGATATTGGGTGAAGTAAATAAAACTATAGAGTTTATTGGTGGTTTCGAAGTAGAGCTGGGAAAATACCAGAAGTTTTTGGACTACTTAGAAGATCTTTAATTTAAAGAGAAAAAATCCTGTAATCAAGAGAAGTAACAGGATAATAAGGAATATCCACCAAGGAAACCGGGATTTATCTTTTTTCAAGTATGAATGGATTTTCTCCTGCATCTGTTTGATTTTCCCCTCTTTCAGTAAGTCTAATAATGCGAGATATCTTTTTCTTTCTTTTTCCTTTTTTATAGAAGAAATTTTTCCCAGAAGAAGCTGCTGAAGATAGATTATAAGTTGTTTCTTCTTCTCTGCGTCTTCTTCTGCAAATATCCCCGTAATTATTTTAAGCAGTTCTTTCATTTTTTGGTAAGGAAGCGGGAAGAGAAGCTTTTTTAGCATCTTCTACTAATTTTCCTAAGATAGCGTAATCTGCATAAATTTTGTGAAGCGAAGCATTTTTATCTTCAATCTCTTCTCTTAAAACTAGTATTATGTCTTGAATCTTTTTGTTAGCAGAAAAATCTTTTTCCAGCGCCTTAAACCACGATTCTACTTCGTTCAACCAGGTTTTGTATTCTATCACCAGTTTGGCGTATTTTTCCGGAGTGTATCCTGCAGAATGAATTTCAGTTTCAAATGCGCGGCATAATTCTGAAATTTTTTTTGGAGAGAGGTGGGCCAGCCGGGTAATAGCTAGGTTTTTCTTTCCCTGTTTTAGTTCTTCAGTTTTCATGGTGTTCCACTGACTGCACTGCTGGCTGCAGGAGCACCTGATGGAGGAGAAGAGGGAGTTCCTCCTCCGGAGCGGCCAGTTCGCCATTTTTTAAGACCAAATATGCCTCCGAGGATTATAACTATTCCAACTAATATCCACCACCAATTCCCCGATATCCAACTGGTAGAAACACATCGATTAGTATCGTCATCGCATTTCTCCCCTTTCGAACAGCTTGCCGCCTCGCCACAATATGATTTACATTGTTTGTTTTCGCAATAGAATTTATTTTCATCTTTGCAATCTTCATCTTTATCGCACTTTTTATAATCTTTTGCAGAGGTGAGGGAATCAGAAGTTGTTTCTTCAATTGGTGATGTTTCAGATTCATCTGTAGGAGGAGCTGCGGACTCGTCCTCTGTTCCTTCTTTAATAGTATCTTCTTCTGGAATAGTTTCTGCATCATCTTCGGAAACAGAATCTATCTCGTTTCCTACGGATTTAATAGACAATTGAATGTTTTTCCAAGTAGTAAGGGGAGAGAAATCTTTTGCTCTAAGATGGAATCCTCCAGTGTCTCCCCAGTTGTAAAGAATGTTTACTCCGGGAACGAGAATCAAATATATCAAGAGAAGGATTAAGAATACCTTAAGGAAGAATACCCCCCAATTAGTACTCTTTTTAGCAGCGGGTTTAGCTTCATCGGCCATATCTAAAGGAATAAATCTACGTTTTTAAGCTTTTCCGTTAAGACTTAGATAATTTGTGTTTATTTATGCAATAAAACTATTTTGTCAATAATTTTTTTAAGATCACGTTGAAGCCATTAGCGGAAGTAGATTTTCTACGCCGAGCAATGGCTACAGCTTCTTGATAAAGAGCTTCTTCATCTCGAGGAGAGGATGTCTTTTATACTTCAGCAGATCCAGAGATTATTATGCCGTTCTCCTTATGTAATCCTAACCTAAGATTTATACTTCTTATCTCATCTTCTTGCTTTTTTATTATTTCTTCTATTGCGGAACACTCTTTTAAGGAATACTTCGTTTTTCCCATTTTTATTGCATTAATTCCATTTTTAGCTACTCGTATCTGACCTTTCAGATTTTCCTTTCGTTGTTCTAATTTCGTTCTTTCACCATCTTGTGAATAGTCTTCTGATTCTTCTTCTACAGTTCCCCGAACAATAGGTCTAAGTTCAATGAGGATGTTGTCGAATGCGTCTTTTAGCCTATTATACCGATGCTCTTCAAATTCCTTAAGTAGATAGTCTACTACACCAATGGTGCGTTCAATCGAAAGATTCTCTATGTGTGCGTTACTTGTTTTCGCGGATTGTTTTTTGGCTTGGAGTCTTAGCTTCAAAACTCTTAAAAATTGAGTGATGTCTTTATGCCATTTTGGATAACGTCGAATAAACTCTTTAAACTTGTCTACGGAACCAAATCTTTCTTTGATTTCTGTTTGGTAAGAATCAATAATCCGATCTAATTTTGTATTAGACTTGCCGATTAGATTACTCAGTTTAAGCACTTCTTCTGCTCTAAGCTCAGAGGTTTTTTTTGCCATTTTTTATTTCCAGGGATAATCTTCTACAGATTGTATATACTCTAATTCATCCGGATTGTCCATAACACGTTCTAAATTTTCTAAATCTTCAGATAAGAAAGCAGGATGCCGTTCCTCTTTATACTTAAATATTTTAGGTATACCAATTGCACCCCCCATGATTGAAGCTATTAGAAGAAGTATAAATCCTCCCCCCGCAAGAAAGGGGTTCTTGTTTATCCAAGTATCTAATCTGCTGAACCATCCAGCCGATGTTTCTTCATCAGGTTCTCCTGTTGGTGTTTTTGGAGCAGGAGTGGATTCAGGTTCAATTGGAATAGGAATGGTTTCTAGTTCTGTGGGAGGAGTTTCCTCTTCTGGTGTGTCTTCTGGAACTTCTTCGGGAGGAGTCTCTTCAGTTGCGTCTTCTTCTGGTGTTACTTCTTCTTCTGTTGTGTCCGCTGGAACTTCTTCTGTCGTTTCTTCTTCGGGAGGAGTTTCTTCAGTTGCGTCTTCTTCTGGTGTTACTTCCCCTTCAGAGGTTTCTTCTTCTGGAGGAGTTTCTTCAGCCGGTTCTTCTGTTGGTATTGTCTCTTCTTCGATTAGTTCTCCAGGTATAGCCCATAACGAATCCAACATCTCGCTAAGCGTAGCTTTAGTTTGATCCCAGAAGCTTTCTCCTTCCACTTCTGCATTTGAATCTCCTCCTCCGACAAGAAGGTAGCTGCCGATATTAAGAATAATCCAAACTAAGAGGAAGGCGAAGAGAAATGCCAAAAGCTTAGCCCACCATTTTTCTATTTTGCCCAGCCAGACGATGATTAAATAAGCAAAAGCCACACCGATAAAAAAGAAGATATACTGCATAAAGGGAATAAGAAATGAGGGGCTGAGGCCGGCCTTTAAAGCGCCAATGGCAAGAGCTAAAGAAACAACAATGGCAATCCCTAAGAGAGGGCCGCGTTCTTTACTATCTTTTCCGTATACTCTCTTAAGAGAAATCCAATTGATAGACAAGAATAGGGTAAAGAAAAATAGAAAGTCAATCAATGTTTTATTTGTATCATAAAGACCTAAACCAGTAGTACCGTAACGAAGATTGTCTAAGAATCCTTGGGCTGAAACCATAGGAAAAAGGAAGAGAATGAATAGTAATGAAATTAACACCATCATCCTCTTTTTCATAAATCCTTTTTTTATCTTCATTTTAAAGCACTGGCTAACGCATCTTCAGCAATGGCTTCACGATTTAAAGCCACTCCATTTAATGTTTTGATACGGGAAAGACTTTTCTCTGATGCGCTGGAAAGTTCTTTTTGTTTAGCAAGATAAGCCGATACTACGGTGTTCAAGCGGGATTCATCTCTTTCTCGCTCTAAACTGAATAGTACTCCTTGACTGGAAAGGAGTTCCTCTGCATTAATATCAAGAAAACGGACAAATTCATCCAAGATGTTGAACCGAGTGTCAATATCATCTGCCAGAGCAGCATTGCTTTGGGCTATTTCTCCAAGACGTTCTTGGATGTATCCTGTGAGTTTATCAATCTCCTTTTCCATCTTGTGGTTTATTTTTTCTTGTTCTGCGTGAATATAATTAACAAGAGCAGGCTTAATCACAGTCAATTTTCTTGAAAGATTTTCCGGCAGCTGCAAAGCAGCAAGAGTTCTTTCCACTAATTGTCGGAGTATTCCCGGACGGGGAAAAGGCAATCGGAATTCATCTCTTTGCAAATTACTTTTTAAGAATTCTGCGGTTTCCAAATCGCCGAAATCTTTTTTTAATTGGGAGATTAATTCATCTTGCATGCGATGATACAATCCTTTAGTTTCTTTTAACGGATCTCTAAACGTGTTTTTGTTCTCCCATTCTTTTTCCAAAGAGAGTAACTGGACTTCCAGTTCCTTCAAAAGTTTTATTTCATCAGGATAACGGAGAAGAGGAAGAATCAATTTTTCTATTTCCTCTGCAGACGAAGGATCAAGTAGAGCATCTTTAAATAAGTGGATAACGGATAAGAGAGACAGGGTGTCTGAAGCCGCTTCCACTGCAAGTAAAAATTTGTTTAAGCGGCTGCTTTTTTGAGCCTGAAGCTGTAATTCTTCTAAATGTAAACGAGCTAAAGATTTTTCCACTACCCATCGACGGAGGAGAGGTTTTCCATGGGTGAGTATCTCCTTGATTCTTCCTTGATTTTGGTTGATAGTAGTTACCCACGCACCAGGGTCTTTTGTTAAACCTTGCAGGAGCTGTTTTAAGTAACGCTCTTCCTGTTCAAGATAACTGGCTTGTTGCAGATCAATCATTTTTGTAAGACTCTTCTTTTTTCCAAGGGAAGACGGCTAAGTACCTTTTTAAAGTTTTCTTCGCCTAAAATGTTCCTGGCTGTTTGTACATCTGTTTGGCTTAATCGAATATACTCATTTACCAATCCTTTAATTTTTTCGCGGTTCATTTTTCCTCCTTAAGGTGTTGGGGGTGGCGTTGTTAGTCTAGTTAACTCATTAGTCAAAAGTGTGAATTCTGCCGGAGCAAATTTTTTGGTAGTACGAGCATTTTCCTCGTCCACAATTGTTTGTAAAACACTCAGTTTATCTGCATCATTGGTCAGCCGGTTTATCCTAGCTAGAATATCTCCAGCTTTATTAAAATAGCCGTTTTCCACTGCTTGAGCAAGATTAGCGGTAAGAGCGGGAATGTCTGGCGTTGGCAAATTTAATTCATTTTCAATATCTAATATCAATCTTCTTTTAGCTTCCCGGCTGGCATTCCAATTGTTGATACTATCTTTAAGTTTTCTTCCTAACGCCATCCCTATCATGCAACCTACATCACTTAATCCCCCTACAGATTCACAAGTTGGAGGAGTTGGTCCGCAATGGGGACACACGTAATCTTCTGAACCAGGAGGTGTTTCTTCGCATCTTCGATTGCAAGCACTACATCGGTAAATAGAAGCAATGCTTCGGATAGCACCGCTCCCTATAGATCTTAAAAAGATAAACAAGGATACTCCCACTACCAACCAAATGAGTTTAGTTACTGGGCTTTCTCCGGGAATAAAGGGGGGCGGAGAAGTAAAGAAACCAAATGAGACAAGAATCTGGGCAGAATAATCTGCTGCCATCACTGCTGCGGCTAAGGCCCAAATCCTCCTCCCATCTTGGTTGAAGAAAGGTATCGCGGAGAGAGGCATATAAACGGCAAAGACTATTCCGACATAAGTCACATATAATATTGCGTTTAAGGAGACTCCATTATTAGCAGCAAAAACAGCAATAAATCCGAAGATCCAATGTCTAAAGTTGCCTAAGCCTCCCAAACCTTGTTGAATTCTTGCACTTAAACTCGTGGCTGCAAGGAGCAAAATAAACACAATAATCCCTGCAGGCAAAGGATAAACTTTTTTGCCTACAGAATCAACTTCTATCTTTAGAATGCCATACTTGAGCTTTCCTTTAGAAGAATATGTTCCGGTATGCTCTCCGAAAAGACCGGCATCAGGCGCCCTTTCTCCGAAGAGGAACTTTTCCGCATCAGTAAACGTAGAATGTTCCCAAATACCTGGAGCGTTAACAATATTTTTGCTAGCATCAAATTCGACCAGATTGTAGGCCAAAATTAGGGCTATAACTACAGCTAAGACATAACCAGGAGTGTTGGCGGTTCCATCATTTTTTTGAAAGAATTGTCCAATTTTTTTTCCAATATTTCCCAACGGAAGAATGGGAAGAATAAACGCCATCAAAAACCAGAAAATTCCGACATTAGCTAAAGGCTTGAAGTTGAATTGATCGTTTTGAAATGGAAAAAGCCATTTAATAAGTTCATGCTGGTAGACTTTTAGATCCCCTAATTGAAACGAGATGTACCCCCCAATCACTATAAATAGAAGGATTAGTATATACGCAGCAGTTCCTGTTTTACCTTGTTTGGGATTTAAAGCATCTTTAAATGGGGGAGTAAAATATCCCACCAAAATCATAAATCCGCCGATTAAAAAAATATTCAGAAAAAAAGTAGGGGAAGTAAATTTGGAAAAATCAATTCCTCGCATCCAGCCCCCACCTTTTAAACCCATGAAAGCAGCTACTCCGATAAAGGCCAAGATTATAAGAATAACTACCCATTTAACAGCGCTTCCACTTTGTCCTTCGGCCATAGGTTACACTCTCTTTTATCTTCGAAATAAATAAGAAGGAGTATATAAGGTTTTAGCTTTCTAAAGAAAATTATTAGATAACTTTGACTTTGCTGCCGATGGCCTGTCCGGGCATACCGGTCTCGAAGATGGCCCAATCTGCTTTTTGATATGGTTTCCAACATATTGGAAACCTTTATAAATAGACAGGAAATGGTTACATGGTATGAAAGGGATAATCGAAATACTGCAAAAATGGAATCTTTGGGAGAGGAAAATATCCTCGGGTGTTAAGAGGGAAAAATACATCAAAAAAATCATGCCTTTTATGGAAAGAAAAGAGGTATTAGTTTTGAAGGGCATAAGGCGCAGCGGCAAATCCACCCTCCTTAGGCAATTGATGGAAGAATTGCTTAACGCTGGAAAGGATAAAAAACAAATCCTTTACCTAAATCTTGAAGACTATGGCTTTGCGGATAATCTCACGCTGGAACTATTTGATGAGGTGTTGGATACTTACCAGCAGTATGCAAAGAATAAGGGAAAAGTCTATTTTTTTATAGATGAAATCCAAAAGATTTCTTCCTGGGAAAAATGGATCAGGACAAAATACGATCTCGGAGAAAATATCAAATTTATTCTTTCCGGCTCTTCAGCATCGTTGCTCTCAAAAGAATTATCCACTCTTCTAACTGGAAGAAATCTATCGTTCACAGTCCTGCCGCTTTCTTTCAGCGAATTTCTTCTTTTTTCTCCTTCTGGAAATACCGAAGAATATTTCCATTATGGAGGATTCCCCGAAGTAGTCTTGGAAAAATCAGAGGAGAAGAAAACTTTTCTTTTACAACAGTATTTTGAAGATATTATTCATAAAGATATTATCGATCGGTACGCTATAAGAAATACCAAGCAAGTGATGGAATTGGCGAGATATTTAGTTGCCGCTTCAGGCTCAAAAGTAAGTATAAATAAACTGTCAAAAATGTTTGGTTTGGCTAAAGATACCTTACAAACTTACATTAGTTATATGCTAGATGCGTACTTGCTGTTTGAAGTAACTTTTTTTTCCTATTCCCTCAAAGTGAGGCATGACATCGCCAAATTGCCTAAATTTTATTGCTTGGATTTAGGCTTAATAAACGCCATTCAAGTAAGATATTCCAAAAACGTGGGGCAGATGTTTGAAAATGCGGTACTGATAAAACTTGTTGAGCAGTATAGCGAAATAAGTTATTGGGGAGATGGCGAGTCGGAAGTAGATTTTGTAGCAGGAAAAACTGCGATAAACGTAACTTCCAGCAATGAGATTCCCCTTCGGGAAGAGGAAGGACTAAAAAAATTCAGTCAAAAGCATCAGGAATTTATCTTGCGGTTGATTACCAAATCATTGAAAAAAGAAAATATTTTCCCGCTAGAGGAGTTCCTTGAAAAAGAACTTGTTTGAAGAAACTTTCTCCGATTAGATAACTTTGACTTTGCTGCCGATGGCCTGTCCGGGCATACCGGTCTCGAAGATGGCCCGTACCTGGCCGTTCCTTCCGTGGGGGGCAGAAATCTTGCCTTTCAGTTCCTTGCCGGCCGGGCTGGTCCAGACTATTGTTTTTCCTACGGCGGCCTGAGCTTTTTCTTTGTTAGAAACGCCATTGATGCGAATAATCATCTGGTAATGATGGACAGTCCTTTTTCCCCGGCGGAAATTAACAATGTTTCCTTCCATGTTTTTTGAAGAAAGGGGGGTTATTTAAAAAGATTGTTCTCTTCTTGCAGAGGAAGGTGTTTAAGGTTTATGGAGTAAACCTGACCATAGTCCGGGGAAAGGGAATGGCATCTTTGATGTTGTCTAAGCCGCAGAGCCAGGAAATAACTCTTTCTACCCCCATGCCGAATCCTCCATGAGGAACTGAGCCGTAACGGCGGGTATCTAGATAGAATTGATATTTAGCTGGATCCTCACCTTGTTCTCGTAGGCGCTGTTCCACCTTTTCCAAGACTTCTTCCCGCTGGGAGCCGCCAATAATTTCTCCATAACCTTCCGGAGCGAGAAAATCGCAGCCCAGAACGACTTCTGAGTTTTTTTCATCCTCTTTCATGTAGAAAGCTTTAACTTTCTTGGGATAATGTGTAACGATAACCGGGGTGTCAAAATGTTTCATCAGTTCGTCTTCTTCAACAGTACGTAGATCTTCCCCCCAAGGCAATTCTATGCCGTTTTTTTCTTTAAGCAGTTTTAAAGCTTCATCGTAAGTGATGCGGGGGAAGGATTTAGTGGCTGCAGGTCGGAGTTTAGAAATATCGCGTTTAAGCAATTCTAACTCTTTTGCATTTTTTTCCAAAACGGTTTTGATTATATCTTTTAGCAGGGCTTCTCCATGTATCTGTATATCAGTAAAATGACACCACGCCATTTCCATCTCTGCATGCCAGTATTCCGTAAGATGGCGAGAGGTCTTTGATTTCTCTGCTCGGAAAGAAGGAGCAATAGTATAAATTTTTTCTAATGAGAAAATAGCCGGCTCAGCGTAAAGCTGCCAAGTTTGAGCGAGATACAGCGGCTTGCCAAAATAATTAACTTCGAATAGAGTAGAGCCGCCTTCAGCAGCAGCTGGCTGGAAGATAGGAGATTGATATTCATAAAATCCTTGTTCGCGGAAATAATCATGAATGGCTCCAAAGACAGTATGGCGGATTTTGAGAACAGCAGTCATCTTTCTGCTTCTTAGCCAGAGATGGCGATTGTCCAGCAAAAATTCTGGAGAGAAATCTTTGGCAATGGGAAAATTATCGCAGGGACCGATGACCTGAAAGTTTTTGACATGCAGTTCGTAGCCAGTAGGAGCTCTCGGCTCTTTTTTGATGATGCCGGTGAGTTCAAGAGAAGCTTCTAGATGCAGCTTGTCAGCAGTCTTGAAGTTTTCCTCCCCTACTGCTTCTTTATCAATCACGCATTGGATGATCTCTGTAGAATCGCGTAAGACGACAAACTTGACATTGCCACTGCCTCTTTCCCGGTAAATCCAGCCGCGGAGAGAGATTTCCTGATGTTCATATTCCGGAGAAAGGATACTGGAGATGGGGAGAAAGGTTTTCATTTATTCTAAAGAAAGGAACTATTTTAAATCTTTTTTGGTGTTGTCCCATAAAAACTAAAAAACCTTTATAAAACACGTAAAAAAATAAAGAAAAATGGCATCAGCTGGAACAATGATTGAGAAGGTGGCCAGAATCACCAAGAATCCCAAGTTCATCAGGAATATCTGCACCTCTGCCCATATTCATCATGGAAAGACTGCTTTAACAGATAATTTGCTAGCTGCAGCCGGTTTGATGTCCTCTAAGTCCGCAGGAGATTTGGAAGAAGGTATGGCTACTTGGCAGCACTTGGATGAGCAGGAAAGACTGATGACGGTGGATGCAGCCAATGTTTCTATGGTTCACATTTACCATGGTGAAGAATACCTCATTAATCTGATTGATACTCCTGGGCACGTTGATTTTGGAGGCAATGTCACTCGAGCAATGAGAGCAGTAGACGGAACAGTTGTCCTTATCTGCGCAGTAGAGGGAATCATGCCTCAGACAGAGACGGTAGTCAAGCAGGCTCTTCGAGAGAGAGTCAAACCAGTTCTTTTTATCAATAAAGTAGACCGTTTAGTGAAAGAGTTAAAACTATCTCCTGAAAAGATTCAAGAAAGATTCATCAAGTTAATCATGGATTTTAATAAATTGATAGAACGAATTGCCGAGCCGCAGTTTGCAGAGAAATGGAAAGTAAGCATCCAAGACGGAAGCGTGGCGTTTGGCTCTGCAAGAGAGAACTGGGCATTGTCTCTTTCTTTTATGCAGAAAAAAGGTATTGGATTCAAGGATATTCTTCATATTTATGAACTGGAAGAAGAAGAGAGAAAGAAATGGGTCTGGGAAAATGCTCCGCTCTATGAAGTAATGTTAGATATGGTCATCAAACATCATCCTGATCCTGTCGATGCCCAAAAATATCGCATCCCCCGCATCTGGCACGGAGATATGGAAAGCGAATTCGGCAAAGATTTATTGACTACTAATCCTGACGGAAAATTAGCTTTTGTCATCACCAGAATTGTAGTTGACCCGCGCAGCGGAAAAGATATCTCTGCCGGACGTTTGTTTTCTGGCACAATCCGCAGCGGAATGGAAGTTTATCTGAATAATGCCAAAGTAAGACAAAGAATCCAAAACGTTTACATTTATCACGGAATCAAGCCAGAATTAGTAGACAGTCTGCCGGCAGGAAACATTTTAGCTATTTCCGGAGTGGTAGGCAATGCCGGAGAGACTGTAACTGTCGAGCCGGAAGAGGCCTTTGAAGAGTTAAAACATATCTTTGAGCCGGTTATCACTAAAGCCATCAAGCCGAAGAAGCAGATGGATCTGCCTAAGCTGATTGAAGTACTGCGAAAAGTAGGACGAGAAGATCCTTCTATTAAAATTGAAATAAATGAAGAAACCGGGGAAAATTTAATGTCCGGAATGGGAGAACTTCATCTGGAAATCATTGAAAATAGAATTAAGACCGAAAAAGGAGTAGAGGTAGAAACTTCTCAGCCGATTGTAGTCTTTAGAGAAACACTTACCAAACTTTCTCAAGAGGTAGAAGGAAAGACTCCCAATAAGCATAACAAATTTTATTTTACTGTGGAGCCGCTTTCTGAAGAGATTTCTACCGCTATCAAAGAAGGAAAAATCCAAGAAGGTAAAACAAAAAAGAAAAATTTGGAATTAAGAGAATCCTTGATGGCAGTAGGAATGGATTCTAAAGAAGCAGATCAAGTGAAGGATATCTATCAAGGCAATCTGTTTTTGGATAAAACTAAAGGCCAAGTCTATATGCACGAAGTGATAGAATTAATCTTGGACATGTTTGAAGAAGTAATGCGCCATGGTCCTTTAGTAAGAGAACCCTGCATCAAAGTAAAAGTTAATCTGGTAGATATGAAACTGCATGAAGATGCAATCCATCGAGGTCCGGCTCAGGTCTATCCCGCTATCCGTGAAGGTATTCGGGGGGCAATGATGACTGGTGGAGCAGTCTTATACGAACCGTTGCAGGTAATGTTAATTGAAGCTCCTTCAGAATATACTGGAACATTGACTAAATTAGTGACCAGCATGAGAGGTCAATTGCTTGATTTGATACAAGAAGAGCATCAGGTGGCTATCAAAGCAAAGATGCCGGTAATGAATATGCTGGGGTGGAGTTCTGAATTAAGAAGCGCAACAGAAGGCCGAGGAGTTTCTTCACTGGTCGACCAAAGCTTCGAAAAGCTGCCTTTCGAACTGCAAACCCGAGTGGTGCAGGAAATCAAGACGAGGAAGAAACTGACTGACGCGATGGTCGGGGCGTAAGGCACTACTCTTTTTAGTTGGTGATAGCGGAGCTGGGGAAAAAATGAACTTAAAAACAAATGTTGGATATCTGTTATCTGTAGGGATTTATCCGCAAAATAACAAAAAATATGTTACTTTATTTAAAAATGATAAAGTCTTGGCTGAAGCCAGCAGTTTTAACAGTTTAGAGGAAGTATTAAACAAATTAGCCAGTGATTTAAGACAGAAAAATGAAGAGCCGATTCCAAATGATGCACCAATTAAGGTAGTCAATGGTCAATTGTATGTATATCAGAACAGACGCTTTAAATCCGATAGCAGGTTTGAATCAGCTAAAAAAGTTCCACTAAGTGATGAAGAACTAACACGATTATATTTTCTTGCACAGAAGGAAGAAGTACATAGTGCTTATCTTAGCTGGAAATTTGGGATTTAATTAATACTCCGGCCGGGTATCGTCACTTCGTTCCGGAACCCCACTCACTTCGTTCGCTTGGGGTATCGTCACTGCTGTGTCGGAAATGAAACATTTCCGAGCACTCTCAGAACGCAAGTTCTGAAGTTCCGGAACCCTGCCGGATTATCTCACTTTGTTCAATACTCCGGCCGGGATTTGAACCCGGGTTACAGCCTTTCTCTAGTTCTTATCTTTGAAAGGGCTGTGTCCTTGGCCGAGCTAGACCACCGGAGCAATATTCTTTCTGCTTTAAAGGTGATTTAAAAAGTTTCTTAGGATTTCTATGCAATCAGAGAACTACTCTCTTAACTCTACGGCCAAATCAATGCCTCCCTTTCGGTTTAACTGGTATATTTTCCAGAGGAGGCCGTTGATGTCTTTGTAATCGATGCGGGAGGTGATAAGCCAATGGCTGTCTTTGTCAGTACGAAACTCAGGCAAAGCAGCCACCACTTCTCCGAATCGCTGGCCGATGTGGTGTCTCTCTGGCGAATAGCGATTGACTAAAGTCACTTTGGCTTTTTTCCCGTCCTGATGAAATTCTTTTCCGGATTCAATTAACGGAGAAAAATCAAATGGTCTTAAGCGGAAACGGCACTCCTTTTTATTTTCTGAATTATATTTTGCTAATTGATACTGGTGGATAAGCCAATCCTCGGATGAGATAAGGGTAGGCACTCGAGAAAGAGGGGTGCTCTCGGTATAGTCCACCTGTAAGGGAAGATTTTCTGCTAAGCAGTAAAGCATGATGCGGGTGTCTCCTTCGCTGAAAAGTTTGCTGAGGGAGCGGCCATATCCGGCGATATTGTCCAGATGAGCATTATATGCTTCAATTTCTTCCCATGCGGCCGGAGAGAAGTATACCTGTTCCTTAGTCGGCTCTTTTTCTAAGCAGATTTCTTTATGATAAAGAGCTTTAACTAAAAATCTGTCTTTGGAAGATAAGGTTCGTTCTAACTGCTTCTTTTTTTCTGGAGTGAGTTCTATAAATTCTTCATTTATTCTTTTTAACATCTCTTCTAACTTTTGAGAACTGATGATTTTCTTAAAAAAATCCGAGGGGGCTGCTTTGTCGCGTTCAAAAACTTTTTGAGAAGGATCTTCTAAAGAAAGATGAACCGAAGGGTATTTCCTGATGGGAAAAGAATCAGAAGGATGAGAAATAATCTCTCTCTCCTGAAGGAAAGAGATTTTCTGGTTTATTTCTTCCACAGAAAATTTTCCTAAACTCTGCCGGTAAATAGCTTCTCTCTGTTCTATATATGCGATTGTTTTTGGATGAAAGAAGCTATTTTGAAATGAAAACCGGTGGTATGGCAGAGCTAAGCCCGCAGTTTCTACTTCTTCAATAAACGAGAGTACAGCAGAAATATCTTTTCCTTGCTGAGAATATTCTTCAATTGAAGAATAATTTTTTATTTTCGCGTGAGCTTTAGCTACTCTAGCTAAAAATTCTTTATTGTTAGGAAAAAGGCCGGCGGAGATAGCAGTTTGGCTTTCTTTCCGGGCTTTTTGATAACCCTCTTCAGAATAACTAGAATGAAGCCAGCGGTCAATGATTCTTTCTGCTGTTTCCTGGGTATCATAGCTGAGCTGGGAAACAAGAGCCTGGGGCAAGTCTTCTACCGGAAGATAATTTCCTTTTAAGATTAATCCATTCTGAGCAACGGCAGCCTTTCGGGAAATGACAACTGCTGTTTTGGTTATCTCTTGAAATTCTTCGATAGGAATCTCGCGGAGAAGAGCTTCTAATGAAGGAGAACTGTTCGAAGAGATTTCATAACAGCGTTTTAGTATTTTTAGCTCTTTGTCGGAAAGAGGGCGGTTTTTACTTTCCAAAGCTGCACGAATTTCTTTTTGAGGTTTAACGACCTTAGTATTACCTTCGATAATAAACTCATGGTACCAGTCTAATAAATGGCTAAAGTTTTGGGAATGAGCGAATTCGGAGTACTGAGCAAGAAAAGATTCATTTTCTTTAGTTCTTAACTGGTAAAGATTAGGTACTGCATGGGCGATAGTTAATGCTTCTATCACCAGCACTTCTTCTAAATCAAGCAGAGGACTGATACGCCGATAATTCTCTTCTGCAATCTTTCCCTTTTTGTGCAGATATTTGATATCAGAAACAACTTCATTAAGGGTCATGGGCAGGTTGATGTATTTATAGCAGAGCACCTGCTGGAAGATTTTGTTTGCTTCTTCTGCAGTCAATTCGGAAAGAGAACCGCACAATTTGCGGGCGGCAAGTTTGTCTTCGTCAGAAAGATGAGGATTAGCCAGCAAAGTGTTAAGGAAGTTGACGTCCGGCTGCATTTCGGACAAGAGCTTTCTGGTTAGGTTATCTTGGCTGACCCAATGGTTTTGAAGATAATAATCTAAGTTTTGCAAACGGCCTTCTAGTTTTTCCCGGTATTCTTGTTTCATTTCTTCTCGTAATGAAGAACGAATCGCATTGAGAAATCTTTCTGGCTGAGAAGCGAGATATCCGGGCAGAGCTTGAACCAGCTCTTCCAGTTGGGCGGCCATTTTAGTTTTTCTTTTTTTCTCTTTGGCATGAGTCTTGTATTCTAAGTCTAAATCGAAGAGAGAGAAATCTTGTTTTAAGTGGTGTTCACAAGTGTCTCCTAAACGGATGAGCTGGGAATCATTGGAGAGAGTGATTAATCTACGAGAGATATGCGCTCCGCAGGCATCGCATTGAGAACTTCTTCCGGGAGCTAGTTCTTCCCACCAATATTTCGAGTCATAGCGGTTTTCTACTTCAAAGCGTTGGAGGTACTGACTAAAGTTGGAAAGAGTTGGTGGTTGATTAGTGGCGATAAATCTGGTCCAAAAGAGTTTTAGGCGGCTGGCAAAGGCAGTGTCTCGGCTTCTTTCCGGGGTGAAAATTTTTTCAATATTATTCTGCTCAGTTTTTTTGGAGCTGTTAGCTAAAAATATTCCTTTAATCTGATAAATTAGGGTGTTTTCTATACTCATGATATTCCCCCATCACCCCTACTTGTAGTTGGAAAGAGGGTTATTTAAAAGATTTTTACTCAATTTTTATAAATAAACCAAATAATTTGTCCTTTAGCCCTCCTTAGTTTAGTGGCTAGAACACTCGGCTGTAGCTTTATGCGCTGAGGGACGAAGCACAAATGCTCTGAATGAAACTCAGTCAGCCAATAGTCACCGAGGAATCCCCGGTTCGAGTCCGGGAGGGGGGACATTTTTTATGTCAATGTTTTGTATATTGTTCATTTAATCTTATCTCGGCAGCTTGCAGCCTTTGGGGCATTGTGCCCGCTCTACGGATTCTTTAGAAGAAAACTTTTGGCCGCAGATCTTGCACTCCATTACCCCTAAACTTTCTAAGAAACGAACAGATTTTCCGCGCATTTTTTTTCCTCCATTGATTTGATACGAGAAGCAACTGCCGGGGATTTATAACCCTTTGCTTTTTTTAGAAGTTGTGAGAAGAGATTATCATTCGAGGATATACTGCTTGCGAAATAATGGTCGCTTTCCGTATTTTAAAGAAGAGAAATGATTATATACGCCGTTTTATTGTTTTTTCTGATGTATCAGATAAACGAAAGAAGATTTAAAGAAAGAGATTTAGATGCTATTCTACAAAGCAAACATCTGGCTTCTTTAAGTGACAACGTGGTAGGAGAGATTTATTCTTGTATCGTTCTGGGGATTGAAGGGAGAGATTCTCCCAACTACCTTTATCGCGTGGGAGAGAAATATCGCAGAGAGTATATCCCTTTTAATGTAATCCGGGATGCAGAGCGAAGATTCCAGGAAAAGTGCAGATTGGGTTTTGGTGATGCAATTGCCTGGATTGCAGGAGAAACAGAAAAACGAGGGGAGCCGCTTCCTGAAAGCGAGATTTCTGTTAGGTATAATCCGTTGATAATTGATTCTGCAGACGGAGGATATAAACAAGATACTATCGAAGGTCTAGTCCATCAGTTAGTAAAAAAAGAAAGGACTTTAGCAGTGGGAAGAGCGTTAAAATGGGGAGCAAAAGCATTTGTCAACAGAAATCAAGAAATTCCCCACGGGACAATTCCTTATAAAGAATATGAAGAAATCTTAAAATTTCTAAAAGAAATGGTTTAAGAAAGATGAAAAAAACATTCATCTTAGATACTAATGTTCTGCTTTATGATCCTAAAGCGATATATTCTTTTGAAGATAATGATGTAATCATTCCTATTCCTGTAATTCGGGAGTTAGACAATAAAAAATCCCGAAGCGATGAGGTGGGAGCAAATGCCCGGGCAGTAATCCGAGAACTGCAGAAATTGCGGGGAGAGAACGGCCGCCAGATAGAAAATATGCCCCTAAATGAGCAGGGGGGAAGATTATCAATCGTAAAATATTCCGGGGCAGAGAAAGAAACTGACCAAGCTTTAATAGATTTTGCCAAGAACTATTCCTCTAATTCAGAAGAAGTCATCTTAGTTACAAATGATCAAGTGATGCAGATTCTTGCAGAAGCGGAAAAAGTAAACAATCAGGATTTTTTGACAGATAAAAAAGGAATCAGCTTGGAAGGCCTTCTTGGCAGGAGCGAAGGAATCTCTCTCAGAGAGGAGGAAATCGGGGAACTGTACCAAAATAAATGCTTACCTTATGTTAATCAGGATTTGATAGAGAATCAATATCTTTTAGTGCGAGTGGATGGCGAACCTTCTGTAAAGGAGCCAAGTTTAGTCAAATATCAACACGGGAAATTGAATCTTTTGGATAAGAAGATTTCCGCACACGGGATTCATGCAAAAAATCCGCAGCAAGCATTTTTGCTGGATGCCTGTTTAGATAAGTCTATCCAACTAGTTTCGGTGCTAGGCAAAGCAGGCACGGGGAAAACTCTTCTTGCATTAGCAGCCGGCCTTTATCAAACGATTGACCGCCAGGAGTATGATCATGTGATTGTGGTGCGGCCGATGGTCCCGGTAGGAAGAGATATAGGTTTTCTTCCAGGAGAAGCTGAAGAGAAGATACTGCCGTATTATGAAGCTATCTTTGATGCTTTATCTGCAGCAACGGAAAAGGAAATCAAACAGCCAGATAAAGCTCAGCGGAGAGTACGAGAATTGTTGGATCTAAAGATTATAGATTTTCAGCCGGTGACGTTTATGCGCGGAAGGAGCATTCCTCGTACTTACTTTATTGTTGATGAAGCGCAGAATCTCACCCCTCATGAACTGCAGACGGTTCTTACTCGGCCGAGGGAAGGATGCAAGATAATCGTGACAGGGGATCCGTATCAGGTGGATGAACCGTCTCTTGATGAAACACGGAACGGGTTAGTCAATGGCACTAAACGATTGATCTCTTATTCTTTGGAGGAATCCAAACGCAGAGCTTCCGGAGAACGAATTTCGGAAGAACTCCTTTCTGATATCTTTACTTATGTGCCATTGAAGGTTACTGAACGCAGCAAAATGGCCAGATTAGTGGCTGCGGCATGGGGCAATTGAGAAACATTTATATTCTCTAAGAGTTTGTTTTCTCTATGGCCAAGCTGAAGATATATCTTTTCCGCCACGGAGAGAGTTTTTTTAATCGGGCAAAGGAGTTCACTGGCTGGAAGGATTCTAAGCTGACTGCTGAAGGCAAGGGAAATGCACGGAAAGTGGCGCAGAAGCTGAAAAATAAGAAAATTGATTTGGCTTTTCAGACAAGATTATCTCGTTCTCGAGAAACTATGAAAGAAGTGCTAAAATATCATCCGGAATGCCGGAAAGTGATTGTTGATGACAGAATGATTGAACGTTCTTACGGCAAGTTTCAAGGAAAGAAACATAGCACTATCATCAAGAAATACGGCCAAAAGCAGTTCGATACTTGGCATAGGTCTTATACCGTTGCTCCTCCTGGCGGAGAAAGCATCCAGATGGTGGAAAAAAGAGTGAAATCGTTTATCAAAGATTTGCTGCGGAAGATGAAAAAAGAGAAAATCAATGTAGCTATTTCAGCTCATGGGAATTCTATGCGGCCGTTCCGGCGGTATTTTGAGCATCTGACCATAAAGCAGATGATGCGATTAGAAAATCCATGGAATAATTATTTTGAATACGAAGTTAAGGTTTAATTCTTTAAGCCACAAATATTTAAAAAAGCAGGGGTTTGAAAGAGAAGTATGACTGCTATCTGGACAGAGAAGTACCGGCCGGAGAAGTTTGACGAGGTCAAAGGCCAGGAAGAAATCGTTTCTAGAGTGAAAGCCTTTGTGGAGCAGAAGAACATGCCGCATCTGCTTTTTGCCGGACCGGCAGGGGTAGGTAAGACAACTTTGGCCTTAGTGACTGCTAAACAGCTCTTTGGTCTTTCTTGGAGAGACAATTTTTTAGAACTTAATGCTTCTGACGAAAGAGGAATCGATGTTGTCCGAGTAAAAGTAAAAGATTTTGCTCGTACCAAAGCGATGGGAGATGTGCCCTTTAAGATAATTCTTTTGGATGAATGTGATGCTTTAACACGGGAAGCTCAGCAGGCTTTGAGAAGAACTATGGAGATGTTTACTAAAACGACCCGTTTTATACTTTCCTGCAACTATTCTTCTAAGATTATCGAGCCGATACAAAGCCGATGCGCGATTTTTAGGTTTAAGCCATTGAGTGAAGATAACGTAGGGGAGATTATTAAACATATTACTGAAAAAGAAGGTTTAGAAGTTGAAGAAGAAGCGAAAAAAGTCTTGCTGGAAGTTTCAGAAGGAGACTGCCGTAGATTAGAGAATCTTTTGCAAAGCTGCGCAGTTCTTGACAAGAAAATAACTAAAGAAGGAGTTTATATCGTGGCCGGAGCAGTCAAGCCTAAAGAAGTAAAAGAGGTTTTGGAAATGGCGGCCAAAGGGAAGTTCTTGATGGCACGGGAAAAAATGCTGGAGATGATGCTCAGCTGCGGTTTAAGCGGCTTGGATATGATTAAACAGATACAGCGAGAGATTTGGAGTCTTTCTCTTGATGATAGAACTAAGATGCAGCTGATCGACCGCTGTGGAGAGATGGAATTCAGGATGACTGAAGGAGCAGACGAGTTTGTGCAGATTGAAGCGTTCTTGGCGTATATGGGAGTGATTGGAAATAAAAAAGAGAATTAAAACTGAAAGATTATAAAACTAAGTAAGTATCATGGATAAAAGCCACAACCGTATTATCGTCTCTTCAAGCTTAAGAAAAATTGAAGAAAGAATCGAAGTAGAAGAAAGCATTAAAACAATTGATGATGTTTTACGAGAATTGGCTAAATGCGCCGATCAAACCCAAAGTTATCTTTCCACACGAGAACAAGGCGGATTTCTAGAAGATGAATTAAATGTCCAAGACTTAGAAACAGTTGGAATGTATCACACTACTAGAAGATTAAGTAAAACTCAAAAAACGATCTCTTTTTCGCGGGAAAAAGTGGCAATAGAATTCTGTTATGCCCGAAAGAGAAACTATACTCTAATTGACAGTCTAACTGACGTTACCGCAGATGATATGATTAATAAAAGCACGGCTATGGAAATCGTAACACGAACAGCATTGTTATCCGTAGTCGCTGGAGAAAAAGTAAATCTACATCATCGTGAATTAGAACTTGGAAAATCAGCACGAACTTTAGACCCCTATGTCTTGGTTAAAGTTGAAGTAGTAAACACCGTTCCATTAAAATTATGCGGGATAGAAATTTCGTTCATTCCAACAGAAAAACGTGAAGTAGTATACCAAATGTAAATCTCAAAAATAAAATAGCATTTTACTGGCTTTCTTTGATTCTTAATTTAGTTTGGGCCAAGCTCTGATATTTGTAGTTTAAGGTCAAACCAATATTCTTGGTATACAAGTCTTCTTTGGCCAGGGGGCTTTTCAATTTGCAGGTAATAGACGCACTACCAGTATCATCGAAGCGGCCTTCGTTTACTTTACCCGCAGATTTACAGTCCCATAATTCTGGCTCATCAATAGTGAAACCGAAATTGTTGAAATTGAAGTTAAAGTCGGCGTCTTTAGTAGATTTTCCCGGACCAGCATTTTTTACTTCCAAAGTCAAGGCAACAATGCCGCTGCCGGCGGTTTCTTCTTTAGCTGAAGTTATAGTAATCGGTGCGCCAGAGACATGGAAAGGTTTAGGTTCTGCCACTTCACAGACTCGTTTATCATTGAGATTTCCTTTGAAGCAGACATTGTCTACGCGGATATATGTTTTGTATTGATAAGTGACTTCGGCAATCCATTCTAAATCAGCATAAGTGGTTACTTTAGGCAAGTATTTGACAGCTGAGCCGAAGGAGACAGTTTCCTGGCCGCCGGCTTTATTTAATTCCGATACTTTATCGACAATATCTTTATTTGACAATTCCCATGAAGCAATACCTTGGAAACTTGAAGGAGGAAGACCGAGTAATCTTACGTTAGCATCTTCTGGAGCTAATTCATGTTCTCCTTTATTGTTTAACGTGACTTCTACTAAAAATGCTTCGGAGTCATAAATCGTATCAATGTTATCCTGTTCTCCACCCATCAGTTCGAATTTGGCTTCTACACCATTAGTGCCGCCGAAAAAAACATCTTTAGTTTGAGTCTGGGGCGTTTCACCACAGGCTACTAAAAATAAACCGACTAAAATCAGGGAAAATAAAGCTATTTTTCTCATGTTTTCTCCTCCTTTTTGTTGATATAGTTAAACTTAATTATTATAATTGAGGTTTATCTTGGTATTTAAATAGTTTTCTTGTTTTGTATGTGCATAGCTCGCTCGTGTGTTTCATTCAAAGCATCTCGTAATGAAACACCAAGTACCGTCTAATGATGAACTTTGTTCACTCGCTGGCGATATTCGCGCTATGCACATACCTTGTTTTGGAGCAGTAAAAAGAAAAAAATTATGGTGTCTGGACAATCTGGACAGATTTCAGCCAGGATTTCATGTAATTATAGTTTAATTCTATTCTCAGAGGAGTTTCAAAAGAGGGGCTGTTGCCGATAGAGAATTGGCAAATCATCTTGCCTTGGCCGTTGTTCAAGGTAACTACTCCGCTTTCTGGTTTGCAGCTGATCAATGTTCCGCCGGCCATGCTTACTGAGTAAGCCACCTTATTTTCATCTTGATAACCTAGATTACTCGGACAGGAGAGTAAGCTGGTGAAAGGGCTTAAAACCAATCCTCCCCCTACATTTTGGATAGTAATATCAAATAAAGCTTTACCGCCGAGCATCTGGGGATAGATATTGGTGACTGCTACCGGAGCGGCTTGACTGCTGCTCATCTGTACGCTGCCGGGATTGCAGGATTTTTGTTGAGAACTGATAGTATAAAAAAGAGGATCAACGCAAACTTGAGGCGTAGCTACCGTTTGATATTGATAACAGGCAGCAAGGCGTAATGTGGGGGTGTAAGTTGGAGTATTGGCAGGAAGAAGAATATTTCCTGATTTGAATTCAATCTGATTGTAGCCGCCATTAAGATTGTACGGATTTTTTCCGTCGAGCAAACCGCAGCTCTGGCGGTAATTCATTCCAGTAATGATGGTGGAATCATAGCCGCTTAATTCTACAAAACAATTCTGCGGCTCTAAGTTGAAGCGGCCGAGATTATTCACTTCGACGATAGCATTTAATTGATTGACGTCATAAATCTGATTGGGGGGAGCATTAGGCATAAACTGAATCTCCACTCCTTGAAAGCCAGTAGAAGCGGCCTGCAGGGCAGCGGCTGATTGGCCGGGATTCTCTCCTTGGGGCACACCGCAGGCAGTTAAGACTAGAAGAGCAGATAAAACTATTAACAATAGCCTCTTTTTTTGCATTTGAAGAGAGATTATTCTGGCTTTTTTATATCTTTCTATTTTATACTGGAGAAGAGTTTAAACATCCCACTCACTTATAAAATGGTTTCTGGCCGATGATGTTCAGTTCTATCCAGTTAGTGGTTTCGTATGAGAATGTGGCTTTGACGAAAAGGGTGGTGGTATAAACATTCTGATTTTGCAGAGGAGCCTGGCAGACGACTAGATTTTCTCCTTTTTCTAAGTCTAATTCTGTCGGCGAGCAGAGGATCATTTGATTGCCTAATTTTCCTTCTTCTATCACTAAATCAGTTATTTTTCCTTTATCTTTATTCTTGAGATGCAAGCGAAATTCCACTTTGGGTTTATTGCCGGGGAAAATGATTTCATCTATTTTTTCTATAGCGAGGGGAGAACCCTGACCAGAAAAAGAAGCAGTGTCCTTGATTTTGCAGGCATCTTTTCCGGCGGCTAACCCGTACATATCGGGGTTGATACATGCATCATAGTTCAATTCAGTAGTGTAATCATATGAAGTGACAATGTTGAATCTTTCTAAATGTTCTTTAAGCCCTTCAGGCAGAGAAACTTTTCCTTCAAATTCTTTGAAATCTAAACTGCCGATATAATTGACAGCGCTTCTTCCTTCCATGGTTTCAAGAGTTTCTTCTGTTTTGAAAAAAGAGAGATAGGTCTTATCAAAGCCGCTGATTTGAATTTTACCGTTGGTCGCTTTATAAGCGCCAAGATTTTCCAAACGTATCCCTACTTTAATATTGCTGCCCGAGTAAATCTCCGGGGGCGGAGCATTTTTTATTGGCGTAACCACTACCCCTTTGTAGCCGGTTTTGAAGCTAGCCGCAGTATTGGGGGAAGAACCACCGCAGGCAGCAAGAAAGAAAAGGAGAACAAAGGCGATGAGGAGATAATGTTTAGTGTTCATTTTTGTTTAACTTATCTGCTCTAAGCTGACTTTTTTTACTTCTATATTGAATTCTTGTTTTATTTTATAATCATATTCTATAATGGCTTCAAAGTTTTCTTCAGCATACTTTCCTTCAGGAGATTTCAACTGCTGAGGCAAGCTTAACGAACAGACAGTTAAATCCATCTTCTTGGCTTTGGGAGGGACTTTTAAATCACTCTGCTGAAGGAAGCAGCCGTTTTTGGAAGTGGCAGCAGTGATGCCTTTGAGATTAAAGTTAAGATTATTTATCTTGATAATCTCTCCTTTGCCTAGGTTTTCTAATTCTGCAACTAAAATCGGCTGTTCATCAGAAAAAATTAACGGCTCTTTTTGAGAACTTCCTACCCAAAAGTTAATGCGCAGAAAATCTTCTGGAGCTTGGGAGAGATATTCTTTGCCGGGAAATTCTTTTGAACGGATTTCTTTAATTTCCTTCTCTGTTTTCAGTTCTTTTTCTCCCATGAATACACGTTTTAAAGTGGAAACCGTTTTTAAGTTGGCCATTTCCAAATTAAACGTAACTTTGTATTTTCCATTGATTAACGGAGATTCAGGAGCACAGATGAGAGATTTTTCTTCAGTTCCAGATTTGAATGGCATGGCGCCTTCCTGATTTTCAATTTTACCAGTGATGTTCTGTTTGTTTGTCGAAGAGCTGGTCTGGAAAGAGCAGGAAGCAGTCATTTCTACTGGTTCTTCGTGAGGGTTGACAGTTTTCAAAGTAGCCAGGACCTGAGTTTCTTCTCCGTAATATATTTGGCCGGATGCCGGGCCAGCAATTTTTATCTCTGTGGATTCAGCAGTTTTATCTGCTGCTCCAGCCACATTATTTAAGTTCTGTCCTTTAGTTGTTTTGCAGGCGGCATACTGCTCTTCATCATCTTTGTACGGAGCGCAGATTTTTTCAATACGCTTGTTTTCCAAGCATTCGGTGTAGACTTGACCGGCGCCGAAGATGCAGTCTATATAATCAATAATGCTTGTCTTGGCTTCTTTAGCGGCAACAGTAATCTTTTCTCCAGTCTGTTCTACGACCGTGAAATAATCTCGATGTTCTGCAGATTGCAGTTCATAGACTTGGAGAAACTGGGGGAAAAGGAAGAAGATTAGAGCACCGACAATAATGAGCATAACAATATCCGCAAAAATGCCGGGTTTCTCTCTTTCTTTGAGGTGCTCGATGAAACCGAGGATGAAAAGGGTGATGGCCAAGCCGAGCCAGAGAAAAACTTTGATGATGATTAAGGTGTCGGATAAAGCAGATTGGGGGGCGTAATATAATATTCCTTCCAAGGCCAAGTCGGCAAAGAAAGCGCCAAAAACCAGCGAGCGGAAAAACTGATTGCCCCAGACCATAAAGGCAAAAACCAAAGCGATGATCAATGAAATGAATACTGAAGCAGAGGGAGCATAACCGACTATATTTTTGAGATAAACATCCAAGCCGCCGATAAGAATCATAAAAATGTAGACGAACATAGAGGGGATATTGATGTTGGCCGCTTCCTTTGCTTTGCCGGCACCAGCCGCAGCTGCTCCGTAGACTTTGCTGCCGGAAGAACGCATGGCTTCGAAGAAACTTCGTTTTGGTTCAGGATTTTTTATTGGGGCTGCATTTTGTTGCGGAAGAGGAGTCTTGAAAGCTTGAGTCTCTTGTTGCGGAAGAGGAGTTTTGGAAAATTGGACATTTTGGGCAGAAGGAAGCTTTCGTTCTGCTATTTTTTCCTGCACTTTCTGTTCTTTTTTAGCGTATTGGGAAAAAGAACCTTTGCCGATTCCCTTGACTTCCCGGCGGAGCTCTTCCACTGTCCGCATTTGTTTACGCTTTGCTTTTTCTTCAGATGAAACCATAAATTGCCTCTTTTTTATGATGTCTTATGATATTTACTAATATCCTATTATATTTAGGACTATATCCCGAGAGAAATCTTTTGGGTTTATAAATCTGATTAAAGATTAAGAGAGATGCATTGAATAATTAAAAATTAATCAATAAAAATAAAAAAATAATCATTTCAAGTCAACCTTTAATTCTTTTATCTCAATGCTTTTCTTGGGCTTGACCTTGACAGAGTTGGTGCCCTTGACTACATCATCAGAGATGCTGACATTGTAGAAGATTCCTTTCTGGTCGATGTTGTTCATGTGGCCGTTGACCAGGACATCGGCCTGTTTTTTGTCTACAGAATCGACAAAGTTCAAGGTAAGGACGGCTTCTTTCTTGTTATCTTCTATTTCAGAGAACTGCTCTTCTGAGAGTTCAAAGTAATAAGTGGGAAAATCCACTTCTTTCAGCTGAGATTTAAGAGAGATAAGCGATAAATAATAAGAGCCGCTCTCGGTAAAAAATTCCATCTCATTGCTGCCCTTCTTCAATGAATCCGGAGAAAGTTCAGTGCTGAGATAAGAGCCGCAATCAGGGATGCCAGCATAAATTTGTTCGTTGTTTAGAGAGATGCGCAGCTTTCCTACCTTCTCCATCTGGCAGTCGACTGACATTTTTATCTCTGCTTTTTCTAGATTGTTCTTTTCAGTTTCAGAAACTAAAAACGAGCTTTTGGCTTTTTGAGTTTCCACCCGTTGGACATCGCCGACAATCTGGACGTTTTCTATATTATATTCGTTTGTCCGCCAGAAAGCTATTCCCGGAGAAGAAACAGAAATTTCCAGAAGATTGCCGGTTTCTTTAAGTAATCCTTTAGGCACTTTGAGGGGAGTGATGGCTCCGGTTTCAGCAAAGCTGCTGAAAATCTCTTCGCCGTTTAAAGTAAGAACAAGTTCTCCTTGACTCTTCTTAACTGAAGCAGAGAGAAGAACGTTTTCCGTGTTCTCTAAATCATAGACATCAAAATAAATATTCTCTGATTTGCTGGAAAATAAGCTGTTCTTGATGAGAGTCAAAGGTTTTTGGCCGAAAACGGCACCTTCTTTTTTGATGAAGATGTAGACTGCAGGCAAGGCGTGTTCGTTAGTGTCTTCGGGCAGGAAATCTACTCTTCCAGGACTTTCTTTGAGAAGGACAAGGCCTTTGGTAGTTGTAGAACCCATAGAAGTGGTAGTGGAATCATCACCTAAGAGCTTGGCTCGTTCAGCAGGAGGGATGAATAAGACATATAAAACAATCAAACCCATAATAATAGCTAATAATGTGGCGGCTGCAGGAGCCCCATCCGCTCTTTTTTTCATATTCATAATTTTCATATTCATAAGTATCACCAGATGCAAGAATAGAGTAGGAATATTTAAAACTATCTGCGGTAGGATAGGTATTTTCAGTAGGTGTAGTATTTAAGGGCACTTAATTTTTTAAACTATCGGAATATCCTCTTCTTTATGCAGATACTTTCCCATGATTTTCGCAAGGGCTATGCGAAGTTAAGAGTTAACAGCCTGGATGATCTTTGGTATCTGAGCCAGATTATTGAAGCAGGAGATAGAGTGCGGGCTAAAACTACTCGCAAGATTAAGCTGGGGGAAAAAGAAGAAGCAGTGAAGAAAACTATTACCCTCAGCATTGCAGTAGAAAAAGTGGAATTTCATAAGTATAACAATATTCTGCGGATAGCAGGCAAAACCGACGAGGAGAAAGAAGACATCCCGAAAGGCAGTTTTCATACTATTTCTATAGACGAAGACAGTGAATTCACTTTAGAGAAAGAAAACTGGCCGGATTATCTGATCAAACGATTGAAAGAAGCGGCGGAGAAGAGATACCAATATCTTGTCTGTGTTTTTGACAGAGAAGAAGGATACTTCTTTTTGACGAAGAATTACGGCTACGAACTGCTGACAAAGATTTCCGGAGAGCCGGAGAAAAAAGAAAAACGAGCAGCAGCCAAAGGTCAATTTTATCCGGAAATAATAAAATTACTGGGAGAATATGCTGGGCGGTTTAATCCTGAAAGAATCATCTTGGCCAGCCCGGCGTTTTACAAAGAAGATTTGGCGAAATTAGTGAAAGACGGGGAACTGAAAAAGAAGATTGTCTTAGCTACCTGCTCTTCAGTGGACGAAAGTGCCGTAAGTGAAGTGATGAAGCGGCCGGAGCTGAAGGAAACGCTAAAGCAAAGCCGCTTCTGGGAAGAAATTAATCTGGTGGAAGAACTGCTGATACAAATCAATAAGAAAGGGATGGCGGCTTACGGCCTTAAAGAAGTAAAACAAGCAGTGGACAGCGGAGCAGTGGAGAAACTGCTGGTAATAGATTCCCTTATCCAAAAGAAAAAAGAAGAAGGGAAATTTGAAGAGCTTAATTGGCTGATGAGGAATACAGAGAAAAGCAAAGGAGAAGTGCATATAATCTCTTCTGAGCATGAAGGGGGAAAAAAATTAAATGGTTTGGGGGGAATAGGGGCGATATTAAGGTTCAAGATGGAGTGGTAAACCGAAAAGATTGTAGACCGGACAGAAAGGTTTATATTTGCAGTTATTTTCTTCGGTTATATGATCAAAAAAGGTGTAGGATTGGCATTTATAGTGTTCTTTTTGATTAATCTTGTTTCTGCATTGGAGCCGTGCCAGTCCGGGGGTCTTACCACTTCGGTGTATAAAGAGTATCAAATTCTTTACCCTCAAGAGGATTTTATCCGGATTAATAATATAGATTTACTGAGAGATGTAAGTCAGCTTAAGGATTTAACTTGCCTGCAATATATGGATGCAACAGACAGGACAATTATGGGGGATATCGCTAATCTGAAAAGTCTGACAAATTTGGAAGTCTTTAGTCTTTATTCCAATCCGGATGTTTCCGGCGATATCTGTTCACTGGCTGGAGCAACAAAGCTGAGAAGCCTAAAATTTGCTTTTGACCCTAAGGTAACCGGAGATATTTCCTGTTTAAAGTATTTGACCAAGTTGGAGACTTTTGCCATGACCCATACTCAAATCTCGGGGGATATCGCTGTCCTTGCCAATATGCCAAATCTAAAGGCAATTTATATCAGCGGCACTAACATCTTTGGAGACATTTGTTCGCTTAGCAAATTAATCAATCTCGAAGAGTTAGGAATCGCAGACGAATATCCTGGGAACCCAGGTATAACTGGAGATTTATCTTGCCTTGATGATTTACAAAAGCTGAAACGGGTTTCCATCTATAATACCGGTACAACCAACTGCGAACAATTTACTCAGTCTCATCCAAACATTTCCCAAATGGGGCCAACTGAATCTGGAAGACCAGCTGGCGGAGGATGCTCTAAAGAGTCGTTGAAAACATTGATAGATGTTGCTCAAAAGTATGAAAAAAAGATAGGTAAAGAAGTGCAGACAGAAGTGAAGGGAAAACCTAATTACCAGCCGGCTGCTAGTATAGCTGGTATAACTGATAAACAATATACGGGTCAGGACATTCAATATAAAGAACAAGACAATCGAAATCTTTTAACTAAACTTGTTGATTGGATTAAAAATTTGTTTAAAAAAGAATCTGTTCTGCCTTCAGATGCTAGTATACCGCTTATTCCTTCTGAAAGCAAAGATGATGGAAAGGAGAAATCACCTCCGGGTGCTCCAGATAGCGGGCCCCCAAAAGAATGCACCATTAACGGAAAGTTTATTGGCAAAGATAAATGCACGGCCATGATGGAGAAATCATCTCCAAAAAGTGAACCAGGGATATGAGTACGAACTATATCTTCGGATTTTAGTCACTAAAGCTATATGCTATACAACCGCAACCTTTTAATAGTAGTTCTCTTTACTTAGAACTTAGTAGCAAAGGAAAGTTGTAAAAAAAGTGGGTGAAAAATCGAGGGGTGTGAAACAATATGATCGTAAAAGACGACTTTTTGAGTAAACTGCGACGACACTTCGACCTGAATTTGTACGAAGTGAAGCTGTGGGCAGCAATATTGAGCCGAGGAGTTTCTACGGCAGGAGAGCTTTCTGACATAGGCGAAGTGCCGAGAAGCAGAAGCTACGATGTTTTAGAGAGCTTGGAGAAAAAAGGTTTTGTAACAATGAAATTGGGCAAGCCGATTAAATATATCGCGGTGCAGCCAGAGGAAGTAGTGGATAGAGCAAAACGACATATGAATATTGAAGCAGCGGAGAAAGTCCGAATGCTGGAAGTCACACGAGATTCAGAATTAATGTCTGAATTAAAGACTCTGTTTACTCAAGGAATCAACTTAGTGGATCCGACAGAATTGTCCGGCTGTATGCGAGGAAGACATAACCTTTACAATCATCTTGATTTATTGGTTAAGGAAGCAAAGAAGAGCGTCAATATTATGACTACCTCTGCCGGCTTGATTCGTAAAGTGGATCATCTGCGAGCATCTTTTGAACGAGCCAAGAAAAAGGGCGTGAAAATCAGAATCGCCGCTCCTACCACTAAAGAGCATGCAGAATTGATACAAAGCTTGAAAGACGTAGCAGAGATACGGCACGTAGAAAATGCAAAAGGAAGATTCTGCGTGGTTGACGGAAAAGATGTGGTATACGCGGTTTTGGATGATAAAGAAGCGCATCCCAACTACGACATCGGTATCTGGACGAAATCTCCATATTTCGCTTCGGCAATGGATGATTATTTCAACCAGACATGGCAGACAGGTAAAGTGCCTAAGTAGGCACTTTTTTATTCTTTTTTTTAAATTTTTTATTTCTTTTAGAAAGATTAACGAAATGTTTATATACTTCTTCTTTTTTTATTTAAGCTTACGAATTAAAAAAGTAGGTGAATAAATGAAGTGCGGAAAAAATTATAAATCTTATTTGATAGTTTTCGTAAGTTTAGTTTTTCTATGTTTAAGCATTGACTTGGTTCAGGGAGCAGTAGCTTGGACTAATTTTGGAACATTCCTTTTAACTACTGCACCATATGCCATAAATGGTCCGGGCTGTGTGGCTCCGGGAGTGCCTTCTTCTTCAATACGAATTGCAGGTCAAGGTTGTCCGGGAAGTGATATTAATTATGATTTGGGAGCGGTTTGGATAGATTTTGATGCCACATATATCGCATGGGATATTAAATCAGGGGGGGCAAACTTTAATAATGCTAAATTCTGCAACCCGGGCGGACCGACACCAGCTACATTATTTATTGAATTTGATAGAGATAACAATCCCTTAACTGGATGTACTGGTATTTGTTATCCAGGTGCAGATTACAGAATTAAGTTAAATGCGACAAGCAGTTATTTCCAGTTTTTTCAAAGTTTGCCTTCACCAGCGTGGATAACAAACGTTTCCGTGCCAGTGAACACACTTAAAACATGCGGAATTGGAGATATCAAGATTGCTATCAATAGAACAGATATTGGCGGACTCATCGGAAAGGTTAATTTTGATGTGTTTACAACTTTGGATAGTAATGTTAATGTACCCCTAGATAGCTTGGGAAGTTTCGGTGATGATAAAGTAATGTTTTTTAATGCGGCAGATACTATGTTCTCTTCGCAGGATCCCTGTAAATATTACAGCGGTCAAAACTCAGATAATTGTACCACTAATGTTGCTAACAGACTCGGAGTAACAAATTGTACGTGGAACTCTTTTGATAATATGTGTAATCCTAATTTTGGAGCACAATCTTGTGCTAATTTCTGCGGGGCATGTACCAACTCTACGGATTGTACAAGTACAGGCGGTAGGGGAAAATGTAAAGTAGTACCTGCTCCGCCAAAGGTACTACCCGTAGGAATGAATAACTTTTCTTATCTCAGCCAGAATAGCGTTTGCGTAGAAGATCAAGCATTGTTCCTAAGCGCTTCAAGTGGTTCATGTGATAATGACTGTCAAAATTGTTATAGTGAAAGAGCCTGCAATGCTTCCGCATATCCTACTCTTAATTCAATTCAAACTAAGGGATGTGCGTGGAATACAGATCCCCAATTTGGTAAATCTTGGTGTGAGCCTAGTTTTGTAATTTATAATTTTATGTGCGGGGCAGGAACTCAGCTTGAACGTTGTTTTAATCAGACGACTTGTTTAGCAGTGAACGGAAACTGGACTGCGCCCCTTAATCTTTGCTGGAATGCTACTAACCCCCCAACAGACCAGATAAAAGAATTATGTTATGACGGTACGGATAATGATGGAAATGGGTTCACAGATTGTTATGATCCGATCGGTTGCCAAAAAGATGCTGCTTGCGGAGGGGATGTTAATGTTTTGACTGGTGATTATGGTTTAATAGAAAACGTAGCTTTGGGGTTATCTATGTTTAAAGATATGGATCCTTCTCCTCCCGTATCTTTGTTTAGTGACGGGATTAATATTACTTTACCTCAGCAGATTGATGCGCGTCAATTTATGATAAAAGATATGGGTACTTCGTTAGGAATAGGGATTGGAGTGACTAATATGTCTAAATCTTTGCTTTGTACAAACGCTCCAGTTGGCGGTTCTGGAAAGTATTATTATTTTTTAGATACTGATGCTAATACATCAACTGGTTGTTGGGCAAATATCTCCAATGTTGTTTATAACGGATTTGACTACCGGTTTGAATATCAGATTCGTGCGCATCCTCAGCTTCCTGCGCAAGGAGCTGAATTTTTGCAATCATATCGATGTTTATCTAATGGTAACTTTAGCCTTTTCCGAGCGAAGATGGCAAGTGGGCCAACACGTGCAGAATTTGGAGGTAAAGTCGGTTGTATGACAGATAATGCGATATTATCTGTTGATAAAAAATCTATCAGCAATCCTAATGGAAAAATGCGATTTATGGTGGCTACTTCAGATAATGCTACGAGTGTTTCTCAAGCAAATGACACTCTACTTGGTTTGAATAATCTAGGAATTTATTATACTCCGGGAACTGTAGATTTCAAGCCGAAAGATTGTTTCAGCAATCCTTCAGCATGCGGCACAGCTTTCAGCACTATTGGCGGAGGCAAGTTTATGCCGTTTGAAGATTGTTTCCCGACATCGGGAGATGAGGATTTAGACGGATTGACTAATTGCGCGGATTCAGACTGTTCTATGGCTCCTTGGTGCGCAGGAACAGATTATATCACTAATGATCAGACCGCCCCCACAGTGAACAGTATTGCTGCTGAACAATTTAATAATTTTGTTTTCCTTCACTGGGTGACAAATGAGCCAACTAACGGAACTATCACCATGCACAGCTCCTGTGTTAACTCAACGGCAGTCAATACGATCTATGAGTTGGGGAATCCATCTTTTACTTTTGATGATTACCGCCCATGGCATGATTTAGGAATCAGAAATAACACCCTAGATTCTTTGGGGGTAACAGTAAGTTTATCTACTAATACTACTAAATTTTATAAATTAAAATCGTGTGACCGAGCAGGTAACTGTGCCACCAGCAGCTGTTTAAATTTTACCACTTCTACTGTAGCTTCGAATGTACAGTATAGATTTAATTTTGTCGCTCCTTCTGGGAATGCACTTCTGCAGAATACTGCAATAAAGATTTGGAATGGAACTGCATATGAAAGCGTGACTGCTGGTCAATCCTCGAACAGAAGTAATTATCTTGCTTCGGCTAAACTAAAGTTTGAAGACACTACGGCTAATTGGTCGATTGAACTGGAAGGAGTGAACTTAGCTAAAACAGTTGATTTTAACATGTCCTCTGGTTTTAATGTAACCACGGCAGGAACAAAAACTCATGTAGGATTGAATAGTCAGAAGTATCAGGAAATAGCTCAGAGTTTAGGGGCGACCAGTATTTTGATAAAAATTCCGGGCTTAGGTACGAAGCTGACAAAATGCAATGAGAATAATCTTTCTGACTGCAGCGATGTTTCTGCTCAGGCAGAGAAAAATGAGACCAATGTTTCTGGTAATTATGTGGTTTGGAGAGTTCCGACTTCTTTAGGATTTTCCGTGTATAGTAATGGAAATGAAACATTTAATCTTACGTTCAGTAATCTTACTACTGTTGTTCCCCAAACTATCTCTGGAACAACTAACGCTACGTATAGATTCAACATTACTAATTGGGACAATACTTCCCGAATGTATAATTTTACGGCAACGACTACCGGAGCGACAGGTAGAATAAATGGTTCTAATATGCTACAAGTCAATCTTACTAATTCCAGCAGCACCATCTTTGTCTTGGATTTGAATAGTTCTGCCAGCGGGGATTATACTGCAGTTATCTTTGCTACTATTTACAACGATCCTTCGGTGGTGCTTAATTCTACTGCAGATTTATTGACGACTATCAATTTCACGGTTGATGCAACCAATCCTTCAATAGTAATTCAGACAATTAATGCTCAGAGCAATAACAGTTGGACCAATAATCTTACCTTACAGATAAATACTACCGTTATTGACGCACACATCTCTTATTGGAATATTACGATTCATAACATGACTACTGCATCTCAGATTATCATCTCGAACAGAACTGCGGGACGCAATATCAGCAATCTTTTTGTCATTTTAAATGTTTCTGTCGAGGGTAACTATACGGTTAATCTGACTGCGTTTGATACGCTTAATAACAGCAATTCGACTTTGTTTGCAATTAGATTAGATACTGTCAGTCCCACTTCGTCAGTTTCCTGTGATAAAACTTCAGTTACTGCTGGAACAACTATAACCTGTACGTGTTCGGCAGCAGATGCTTTATCTGGAGTGGCTACTCAAACCTTTAGTTCAGAAACGCCTAGTGTCTCTTCAGCAGGAACATTTACTTCGACATCTTGCACAGTTACAGACAATGCTGGCAATAGTGTGATTGGCAGCGGAGTTTCTTATACTGTTACAGCAGCGAGCAGCAGCTCTTCTAGCGGAGGAGCAACAGGAAGCGGAGGCGGAAGTTCTACTGGAGTAACTGGTCAGTTTGAAAAGAAAGTCTGGTCATTGATCAATGCTGGAGAGGTAGCAACTATCGAAGTGAAGAAAGATGGAATGACGGCTACAAAAGTAGAATTCAAGACTACTGAAAAAGCAGCAGGTGCATGGGTCAATGTCAAACGAGTGGAAAAATCAGACATGCCATCAAGCACTTCCTCGGCTTTAAGCAATACAGTATACCAATATATGGAAATAACCAAGAGCTCAAGCTTGAAAGATACAGCTATCAGCGAAGGAAAGATTGAATTCAAAGTAGAAAAGAGCTGGCTAACGCAGAATAAATTAGATAAGACTGCCGTAGCTTTATTCCGTTATGCGGACAGTAAATGGAATGAATTAAAAGCAAGCGTACTCAAAGAGGATGATAAATTGATATATTATTCTGCCAGCACACCCGGGTTTAGTTATTTTGCTGTAGGCAAGAGCTCTACTCCTGCTGTAGAGCCGGTAAAAGAAGAAGCTAAGGAACTTGTTACGGAAGTCAAAGAATCAGTAGTGGTAGAAGAAGAGAAAAACGTTTCTCAAGAACCATCAATACTAAGTAAACTTAATAAAAAATGGTTATACCTAGGACTGAAAATCTTCTTGATACTGGTGGCCGCAGCACTGATATGGCTGATAATCCACCATTATCGAAAAAAAGCTAAGAACTGAGTTTTTCCTGTCTAACTTATTCTTATTCAAACATGGTTTCTATCGGATAGCTACGATTGGACTTGCAGGTATAAAATATTTCTGGAATCTTCGTTTAAGAGGGTGATATCTGCCAGGCGGATGGAGAGACTGATAAATCTTCCAATCTTCGATAGTGATACGGTTATCATGATTTAAATCATCTTCTTTGCAGATAATATCATTTCGATTAACATCATACACGATCAGAAAATCATAATTTACTTTTTCTAGGAAAATGTTCCTGCGGGTCTCTTCTGAGACATTTCCTGAAGGATTGGTATCTAAAAAGTATTGTAATATTTCCCATGCATCAACTTTTTTATCTTTATAATAAGCAGAAGTGTTCCCATCGAATTTTTTGATAAACCCTTCCAAATCAGGAATGCAGCTAACCGTCAGTCCATTAGCGGACATTTCTGCACAGTCTGATACGTTAGTAAGGAAAGGTACGCCGGGAATATTTGGTTCTTCACTTAAAGAAGGGCGAGAGCTAAGAAAGATAGATGCAGCAGCGATTATTGCGGGTTTAAAGTATTTCATCTTTATCACTTTATAGTTACTATTTAAAAATCTTTGCTCTACGCGAGAAGAAATCTGATGAACATAGTGGCATAACTTCCTTTGGGCAGAGAGAAACCGATGACGATTTTTTCTTTTCCGGGATTAAGTTCGTCTTTTTCTGCCTGGGAGATGCTTAATTCTTTTGCTTTTGTTAGTAAAGACCGCTCTTGACCTTCCTGCGAGAGTTCGGGAAAAGAACGAATAATAAAATCCGAGAAAGAGAGTTTTTCTTTTTTCATTAGATTTTTCAGAAGCTCGTTTATCTTTTTATTTTTGATAGTGGTATCAAATCCTATAGTTGGTAAAGAGAGATTTTCTTTTTTTAGGTTAGTGGGAAAAATAAATGTGCCTTGACTGTATTTAACGGTTTTTACTTGGGGGTATTTATTTTTTAAATAAATAGAAACAAGATTATTAAAAAGAAAACTTTGGTACGCATGGATATACAATGAGAGAATCTTCTTTTGGAACTGGCGCAGTACACCGAGATAATCATTTTTTCTTTTTAGGAGATAGTCCTGCATCCAAGAATTGTTATTTTCAATTTGTATGAGCAATTTGATAGCTTGGGCGAAATCTTTTTTGATCAGGCAGCGGCCGATCTCCACGTTCTTTTTAGAGAATCGCTGCTCATCAAAATAATTAGGAAATAAAATTGTTTTGCAGGTTATCCGTTTTAGTTTATCTGTTTCTTTCTTTGTCAAGTTTCTAAGTGTGATGATAAATTTGTTTCCTTGATTGTTTCCTAGCGAGATGGGTAGTTTACCGTAGCCTTGAAAAGTAATCTTGATATTTGGTAGAGAGATTCTTTCTAAAGTTTCTTTCTTGATGCCTTTGGCCGAGCAGAATTGTTCTGTAACTGCAGTTTTGTCTTTATTGCCAGCATAGCCAAGAAATCGCAACGGAAGATGCAGTTTTTCAGCAATCCGGGACACGGCTTCAGGAGTGCTGAGATTTTTTTTCTGAAGACGGAAGTAAGAATATTCGCCAGATTCGGACTTGTTCAATGGCAAAGAAATAATCTCTTTGACGATAAAATCTTCTGGAATGGATTTTAGTTTGTACATACTCTTTAGAAGAAAAAGAGATATATAAATGTTTATCCTTGGTTTGCAACGGAGAAGAAATCAATATTCTTATCCACTTAGTGCATCAGAAAACCACCCCCTATTCTAGACAGATGATATCATGCACAGTTTTGTACGAATGCAATTCTTTTGGAGAGAACCATACTGGAATCTCTTCTGCCGCATCTTCAACATCTCCAGACGCATGAATCAAATTTCTTACCATCACATTATGGGTGTTGGCATACTCTTTAGAAATATGAGCAAAATCTCCACGAATTGTTCCAGCAGCAGATTCATTGGGATAAGTTGAACCGACTATCTTTCTCGTTACTTTTATTGCATCAATGCCTTCAAGGACAAAAGCAACAACCGGACCTTCTTTGAGATATTTTACAAGCTCGGTTCGCACATTCCTGCCGTATTTTATTTCAACTTCTTTGTATCGTATGTCCAAATCTTCTCGATAATGCTTTCTTGCGAAATCTTCGTCTGCCCAGACCATCTTCATGCCGATAATTTTTAATCCGCACTTTTCAAAGCGGGAAAGAATCTCTCCGATAAGGCCGCGCTGAACAGCATCAGGCTTAAAAAGAATCAATGTGCGTTCTTTCATGATTGATTACCCCTAATGGAGATTGATAAAATAATACTAAAAATTTATTTATGAGCTCCTTTACGGTATCTCTTGGTCCACTTCAATCTGGCCGGATTTCTTTTGAGCTTGTTTTGGTTCTTCTCGCATTTGCGGGAGCAGAGCCAGTCAATCTTGCCAGAAGCCCAGACAAACATCTTGCCGGTTCCTTGCTTCATTTCCCGACCGCAGAAAGTACACTCAACCACCGCGACCACCGCTTAAGCGCTGAGCTTCAATCTCTGTTTCAGTAAGCATCAAAATATCCCCCGTACGGACAGGACCGCGGACGTTTCTGCGGATAGTCTTATTTTTATCCCTTCCATCGAGAATCAAGCACATCACCTGAGTAGCTTCTCCTCTAGTGCCGGCTCGGCCGATGATTTCCTTCACTTCGGCCGGAATGGCGTTGATGAACCTAATTTCTCCTTCGGGGCGTTCGACCATTTTGTTTGTTGTCTAATCTTATCGGCTCTTAGCTAAATCTTCCACTAAGTGTTTGGCTTCTCCTTCTTTGGTGATAGCCACAGCCGCAGTGCCAACTCCAATGCCGGCAGCAGTGCCTAAACTTTCTTTACTAGAAACTTCTATACAGGGAATATTCTTTTCCTTGCAAAGAAGAGGAAGATGCATGACAATCTCTCTGGGATTGACATCTTTAGCATAAACCACTAACTTAGCCTCGCCTTTCTCGATAGCCTTGGTGGCCTCGTTGCAGCCCTTTCTGATCTTGCCGCTCTTTTTGGCCAGTTCTACGGCTTCCAATGCTTTATCTTCATCAGCCATTTTAAGTTCCTCCGAGTTTTTTACGAGGAGGTATGGGAATTGCTATTCCGTGACCAACTTGCGTTGGTTCCGGAATTCAATTCCGATACCTCCGAATATATGCTTAAACTTTATTTTTTTAATCTTTCTCTGTATTTTGATGGTTATTTATAAAGATTTTTAGCTTCTTGTGTTTCATCTGCTTTAATTTCTTTATCTTTTGATAATTTCTTCTCCGCATCCTCTGCTCGGAATTCGTCATAAATAAGCCTTTCGTGCCTTAATCTTCTTCTGGTCATGGTAGTGAAGCTGAGAAAGGTTTCTGGGATAATTGAGTAATAGTTATTTTCCAAGTCCATTTCTTCTGTTTTAGGCAACACTTTGTTTACTTCGGCTGAGAGATCTATCTTTTCTTTGATTAAATAGTCTACTACCATGCGCCTTAATTTGTTTTTTGTATGATAAAACCCAGGACGATGTTCGTGCAACCAGGTGTGAGTGTACTGATCGCGTTCAGTATGGCCATAAATATGCTCTAATTCTCGATGAGTCCATGCATGCAGTAGCAGATCAAATAGGCGGTAATCAAACTCAGCGGCATCTTCAGGAGATTGTTTTCTCACCCGTTTCTTCAGCAATTCTTCCAGTCTCTCTCTTTCTACTATGGCCTCTCCGGTTTTTAACGAAGTCCCGGTTCTAATGAATCGTCCTAATCTTTTTTCTAAATAATTTTGTCTTAAACCTCCATTCAAGCTTAATATAAGTTTTCCTTTAGGAGCTATGACAAAACCTTCATCATATCTTGCAGCAGGTCCTATGTCCGAGGAGAAATTTTCGCTTCTTTCAAAATATAAGTCTATGCTATGCGGTTTTTTTCCTAAAGCAGTACTGACAATCTGGTCGAGTTTTTCTACAGCATCCATGAAATGGACATAACTTTGGCCAACATTCAGGGTGTCGGTTAAGTATCTAACTTTGGAAGAGTTTAATCTGAATGAATCCGCCACCCCCATAGTGCCGTAGCCAAGCCAGCCATAAACAAGTGAGCGATAATACCAATTACTAATTCCCCCCCCCACATCTTCCATTAATCGTTTTATTACTCCTTTTTGTGTATCCTGTTCTGTATCCTGATTTTTTTGCTCATCTCGTCTCCTTCTTTCTTCTGCAATCAACCGATCTCTTCGTTCTTTCTCTTCAAGTTTTATCTTCTTTTTTCTTTCTTTTTCTTCGTTTTTTATTTTCTTTTGCTGTTCATTTTTCTCAGCCCGTTTTTGTCTCCATGATCTGAACTGAGCAGCATACTCCGGATATCTTTGAGGATGTAAAGATGCACCTAGTGGAGCAAGAGCGTGCTCATAGACCCAGGGTGCGGCTTCCGTTACGGTCCATTTAGAGATGGTGTATGGAGATTTGATTAACTCTATCAATCCGTCTTGAGCACCTTCTCCCAATCTATTCTTTTTGCACCAGAGGGCAGTATCTTGCATCGTTCTCTTGGCTCTTCGGTATAAATTAGTTTTTTCAAATGGATTTTTGACTGCTCCCCGAGAAAATTCTCCTGCAAATAGATGCAGCAGCCCCAATCCAGAAAAGAAGTAAGCAGTCAAAGCTAAACCCCCTATAGCCGCTCCGATGTTATCTAAATAATCTTCTAACACTTTCACGTCATATTTTGCTTCGACGTTTGAAGCCATAACTTCTAATCTGTCTACCACGGTATGCACAATGGGGTGGCGGTATCTTACGAAGTATTCTCCAGGAAGGAAACGTTCTGGAGTTATATTCTTGTCGTGTTTTAGATTTCCTTCCAAATAGATCCTAACTAATTCATCGATAGAGATTTTAGTCTCTATCTTTTCAAGGTTAGATTTAGGTTTTATCCAATTAGAGTATCTCGGTTGATAAGGATTTCTCTCAGGAAGTTGTTCTGAGTAGTCTATGGGAGCGATGGCATCAGCCATTTTTATTAATCTGTCCAAAAGAGAAGTACTCCGAGAAGTTTCTGGAGTGTGAGTTTTGGTATTTTCTTTCTCATATTCCTCTTTTAACCTGTAAAATTCAGCTGGAATAATCTGTTTTTTCAAGATTCTTCTTAAAAATTCGTCCTTCTGCATGTCTGAGACATATTTTTGGGAAATCTTGGCGATTTTTCTCTCCCGTTTTCTTTTTCTTTTTTCTTCAACATCTATGTATAACCCCATTCGATGCAGTACTCCCGTATACATTCCAGAGAAAAATTCTATAATCGAGAAATTGCTTTCCGGGACAGAACCGGAAGGGGTTGTAGTTATACTAGTGCGGTTTGGCTGCCCCCCTGCTTTCAGTGTTCGTACAATCTCTGGTAAAGATTTGTACGTCTTGTATCCCACGTAGCCTACTCCAGCCAGAGCAGCTGCTCCTATAAGACTGAGTCCGGCGTATTTGAACGGGGCGGTTCCATACGCTTCATAAAGTTTGTATCCTCCATAAACTGCTCCCCCGACTATCGCTACATTAGGGACAGCAATTTTGGAAAAGTTCCATACTGCTTTTGCAGCAGAAGGAGCAAAATCGCAGAGAACGTCATACGCATTTTTTACCATTCCCGTTAAGTCCCAAGGCTCTTTTTTCTCGGTTTCTTTTTCTTCTTCTTCCCCTTCTGTTTTCTGAGTTCTCTTTTCCCAAAGCTCACCAAAGAACTGCCCAGTTCGTCTACATGCCCGAAGAGCATATTCCATACACAAAGCTCCGAGATCTATCGCTCCGCTTCCAAGGATAGCAGCACGTGTAACAAATCGTCTTTTAAAATCATATTTATTCCGTTCTAAAATCAGAGCAGTGCCTTGAGAATGTCCTCTGTTGAAAATATATGCAATACTTTCGAGCAAATTCCCCCCGGGATGATTAATTATCTCTTCGTCATTAAGAACTACATCGATAAACAAATCTTCAAAAGCTTGGTATGTACCTTCTAAGACTGCTGGTCCGTGATCAGCAATAATATTATTTCTTCCTTTAGTCAAGGTGACGTTTTTCGGAATATCTATCCAAAAGTCTAAATCTAAGGAGATCATTCCGTTGGCTAACCTAGAGTGGATACTTTTTTCATCAAAAGGAAGATTATCGTACTTAATGAATAGGCCTCTCTGAGTATAAAGTGCTTTTTCTAGATTCTTGTTGCGATGACTGTGTGATGCCGGATTAAAAGTCCGATGACCAGAAAGAATTCTTTTGGAAAATCCTAACGTCAGTGGTCTGTTGGTATTCTCAATAATCACTTCTGCCGGAGTAGCCCGTAAATAATTTCCTCGAAGGCTGTTGATTGGTTCTCCGGCAAGAGTAATCTGGGCTTTTTGAGGCTCTACCATCCCTAAATATTGGTAAATGTATTCCTGGATGTCATCTGTAGAAGTCTCTCCTTCCGGGATGTATGCGCAAACTTCGGTCCCTGCTGTTTCGGTATCCAATGGGGGGTAAAATCCGCCTATAAAATCGGATAACAATGTGGTCTTCCAGACGTCTTCCTTTCGATAGATCAAAGCTTGAGTGAACGTATCTTTACCTCTTTTTCTAGTGACAACCTTGACTACTTCAGCTAAATCAACGATAGAATACCAACCGATCCCGTGCTCTCCGATTTTGGTGGGGTCAAATTCTTTTCCCGAATTGTACGGAATCAATAAATCTCGGACCACACTTTTTAAATCCATGCCCACACCATAATCTCTCACTCTAAGAACATGATGCTGTTCTTCTTTAGTTAAATCAAAGACTATTTTTCGTTCAAAATCTACTGGTTCATAAGCATCGATTCCGTTTTGTCCTAATTCTCTTAATGCCGCATGCTTCTCTCCAAACTGAGCTTCAATGGTTTTTTGTACAATGTCAGGAAAAAGCCGATAAGTGGTGACCTCTCTTCTAGTCTCTTCAATCATCTGAAGAGGATCGTTTTTCTGGTTTTGATAATTGCCCTCTTTTTCTGAAGAGGTTTTTTCAGAAAGAGATTCTAAAAAGCCTTTGAAATCTCCCACCATCTGCATCATCACTAAATCGGCTAAGGGAAGAGTGAGTAAAGTGCCGTTTTCAGCTCGTCTTTGCATTTCATTAATCTCCCGCTCTAACGGACTGCTCTGCCTGGAATCTGGCTCTTCAGTTTTATAAACTGAGGATAACACTTCTTGACGTGTATTGATCAGGTCAGATTCATTCATACTATTGATCAGTTTTTTCCTTATTTTAGATTTAGCACCCATTTTACACTTTCACCTCGGGGGTGGGAGCAGTTTCTTCAGGAGCTGTCTGAAGAGTTATTTCCGGATTTGTTCCTAAGTGAGAGAGGAGAGTATCTCGCACATATTGTTCAGTAATACCGGGCTTGTGAAATCTCGATTTAGATTGTGCTTCGGAAAGAACAAAGTATTCAGAGAGAACAGCATATGCCTTGATAGAAGTTGATTCACCGAATAGATATTGATGCCGAAGATTCAGAAAGATATGACTGTCTTCTATCAGAACCGGACTTTCACCAGCAGGAAATATCTCAACAAAACTGATTCCAGTGTAAGAATCCGAACTATCTTTCAGACGTCCGGTTTCCACTTTTGCCGCTTCTTTAACCAAGGGATAAATGTTAGGATAAAAAGAAGGATGCTGTTTGATAAGCGTTAAAAGATCGCTTATCCTAAATGTTTTTATTGGTTTTAAAAATTCGTTAGCCACCCCAGAATAAGTTTCGTACACGGCCCGCCAGTAGGCGTGCGCTTGTGTCGAAACAATGGCAGAAAGATCATTTAAACTGGAGCCGACAAAGGGCAGAAGATGATCTCTTTCAGAAGAAGTCAAGATATATCTTTTTCCCGGAAATAAACTTTCTTTAAGCTCAGGCAGGCTGGGTATCTCTTTGAGGTTGGTCAAAGAAAACGCAGACATCAATGAAGGAATCAAATCGGCCATCTGCCTGCGAAAAGCTTCCAAATTTCTTCCTTTTTCTTTGGACCGGTTCTCTTCTTGGATATATTGCTCTAAAGCTTTGAAAGCTCCAGCAACACATCTTCGGTAGTTATCATCTATTTTGAACTCATCTCGGCCTTCAACAAGTTTTGCGGCAGGAGGGAAAGAAATGACAGCTCCCGAAATATTCTGGCTGCAAAACCGTTTCACTTGAACTCCCTGCGCAGTCAAGGTGATGTGCTCATCCTGATTTTTAAAACCCACTGGTTGGGTGATAATTCTTCCATCCACGTCTAAAGCAACAGGAGAGCTGTACCATTTATTATTGGAGTCTTCATTAATCAATCTGCGGTTGATTCTTATCTTTGCTTTGTAAGGCAGTACACCTGCTAAATTTTGAGTGAGATAATGTACTATACACTCAGCATCAGAAGGGTTTCTACGAATGGTCACTTTTGTTCCGGGCGGAGAAATTTTTCTATTCTTTTTTAGACGCATCCGTAGGTTTCCTACTTCTGGTCCAGTGGCATAAAAAGTAACATTATATCCTGAGTCTCCAGTTCTTGTCTCTAATTCCAGCTCTGTTTTTTTCGGCAGTTTCAGACAATAATTAAATGCAGATAAGAAACCTACGCCGAAACGACCGATCTCTTCGATACCCTCTTTTTCAGTGTTAAAGGGAATGATTAGCAGCCGAAGGATTTTATCTAAAGACATTCCAGTCCCATTATCTTCAGCGATAAATTTACTCCAGCCTACCGCCACTTTGATTTCATAATCTTTTGAAGGAGGATTTAGTGAAGCGGGGCGAGCATCGATAGAGTTAAGAATAATTTCTAACTTTGGTCTTACAGCATCGGAGAATTGTTTGACTACTTCTTCCCGCATAATCTTTTCAATATACTGCCGATTATTTGGCTGGGGTTTGACGTAGGGTTCTATCGGACGATTTTCCGTGATGGCATGGATAACCTCGTTCAGAGTTCCTTTATGCAAGCCGGCACTAATCCAATCAGTCAACGGAAAATTATATATCAGCGACATTTTTTAATTACCTCCCCGTATAATTCTCGAGAAAATTTAATGCTATGGTTCATGAAATCTTCTGCTGTACGAATAGGCTGCACGGGATATCCTATCTTTTCCACGGCTTGAGAAAATCTTGTCGGGCGGCCAAGCAAAAAGAGAAAAAAACCGATTCCCCCTTCGGCTTTCATCAGCTCCACTTCTTTAATCAGTTCATCTATATTATCTTCACTATTAAAATCAGTATCACTGAGCATGAAGCAGAGAAAATTATCTCTTCGGCTTTTTCTTAATGTTGTTAATGCATTGGGATCAAGGATTGTTGATTCCCCCCCATAATCAAAAAATGTCTGTTTTACCCTGTCTATTTCAGGATAGCCGCGCCAGCCAGAAGAGTTAGTATCGCTGGAGAAGACCATCATCAAATAATTTAGTAATGGAGCAAGTCCTTTATCTTCAAGATCTTTTAATATTCCATAAACTCCCAATCCGGCTAAGTGATATTCTCCATTTCCCCCCCTGGGGTCGAAATGCATACTAGGGCTTCGGTCTAGGATAAATGCTAAATCAGGAATTCCTTTGGGGGTCTCTTTCCCCCCGTCGATGTCTAAGGGCAGAGGTATCTTTCCTCTGTAAAGTTCAAGGTGTTTTGTTCCGTCTCGGCGAGTAATCAATCTAGTACTTGACCAGTCGACGTTTGTCGGGCTAAACTCTGAAAAAGAAATCTCTTCTTGTCCCAATAACAGCCCATATCGATTTTCCGGAAAATTTTCTTCTTCAGTAAATATCGGTAATTTTGCTGCACGTTCCCGGTATAATGCGTCTAGCTGAGGATAATGCTTGAGATAGGGAGAACTGTACGGTTCATGTGACGGGGAAATAGCTTTTCGGAGGTACTTCTTTACACGTTTTTGCCGTTCTTTAAGATAATCAGTATCATTCCCTTCGATTGGCCTGTTTCCGCTGCTTTTGTCTTTATCTGGTTTGACATCTTTTCCGTAATTGGAACCATCTTTTGGTTTTTCCTGCCCCATCTCTTTTGGATTCTGCCGGCTTTTAAACTTTTCACGAGGAGTCTGACCAGATTGTTTTCCTGGCTTTTCTTTGGGTTTCTCTTGTGAGACTCTTCCCGAACCTTCTTTCGGTGTTCCACCCGGGCTTTTTTTCTTGCTATAATCCCCATCACTCCGAGGATCGGATTTTCCCTGTCTTTGTTTAGAGAACGCATTTTCTAACCATTGATCCGGTTTTCTCCAGAACGGATAGATAACATCGGTGTAATCATAGGCCATCTGTTTCCATCCAGAACGATTTTGTAATCGCTCAACAAAATAAGCAGTATTTTCGTCACTTAGAGCACCTTCTAAAACAGAGTTAGTTATTTTTTCATCACCTGTAAAAACAGATAATACTCTTTCTAAATGCCGTTGGCGCCCTAAAAAGAATCTTGGACCGTATTTGTTCATTAATCTCTTTCTGATTTCCGGATCTACCTGGCAGGAATACAAGTTCGAATCAAGGAATAATGTCATGTCTTTACTGGGGTCATATTTTCTTCTGTTGTTCAGCATTCTTTTAAGAGGATTTTTTTCCGTTCGGTTTGTTTCTTCAATCATCAGTTTCATTAATCTTGATTGGTAGTTTGCGAAAAAAAGGTAGCACAAACCTAATCCTAAGGAATACCTCTCTTTTTCTGAATCTGTTTTTGAATTAACCGTGTTTAAGACACTGTCAGTAAATATGTTCTGAATGCCTGCTGTACCAGCAGCAATTTTTTCTTTTCGGGACTCGCGTTTAGCAATAGCTTCTGAGCAACCGTCTACAATATTCTGGAAATCCGATTTAGTTCCAGGACAAAGGCTATGATGAGAATATTCATGAACTACCATAAAATAAAACAGGGCATCTAAAACTTCATCTTGAGCCATGGCGAGAGATTCTTCGTTTATCAACGCATCAACCGCTTGGGGAAGGTCTTCACAGATGCCTAAGTGAATTCTTCTATCGGTTAGTTCAATCCGACCGGATAGGGGAGTCGGCAGATCGTGGATTTCTATCACAATATCTTTGAACTGCGTCCATCCTTTTCTGTCAAGTATAGTTAAGCACCGCTGTTCCAAATCTTTCCGGAAATCTGAGTCTACTGAATCTACCATGGAAGAGGAGCCTCCGATTTAATGTTTGATTCTTCAACCACTTCCAATAGAGAATATGATTGCTGATCAAACCCGTTTTTAATCAAATCGAACCATCGGTTTAAACTGTCTAAAAGCGCTTCAGGTAATCCGCTTCCATTGGCAGTTTTTATCTGATAGTTCCACGAGTAGATTCCTGCGTTGGGCTGAGTAATAGTGCTTGATTCTTGAATCAGCTCTTGATTATAATCATCTTCAGCATAAAAAAAGTTATTAATTCGAATACTTCCTGCGTTGGAGAGTAATGCGATAGAATCCGCCCCTAATAAATTTTCTAATGTTCTAACAAGATTACTTGAGAAAGAAAGACGGGTCGGATTCTGCCATTCTGCCTGTTTAATCAGAATCTGATTTTCTGGTGAAGGAGTTAAATAAACATTTAACTGCCCCAACTGAGAAGTATTACCTCGTCTATTTCTGATTAGGTTTTGTTTTAAAGTGTTTTCTAAGCGTTCTAAATATACTTCTGAGAATTCCGCACGGAGATTTCCGTTTAATAAAGACAGCACGGAAACCAGATTATTCGATTCTCCGATCATACTTATTTCAGTTAATTTAGTTTTTCGATTAGCAGAAATTAAAGATAACGCGAGATGGTATCTTTTTCCGGTTCCAAAATAAACAAATTTTTTTGCCTCATCGTTTTTTATCCTTCCTCCTTGGCGAAAGGCAGCAACGGCGTGCGTAATAAATCCGGTCAAATCAATTTGGGGAGTAGTTTTTTCTTTATCAGATTTGATCAATGGATAGAACAATTCTCCAATGCGAACGTAATCTGGGCGGTCTTCCATGTTTAGGTTTTTTCAATTTATTTAGTTTAATAAAGCGCTTCGATGTCAACTTCCTTCCGCGAAGGAGAGGACATTCTTGTATCAACCATATACGCTTCGACAACTTTCCATAACCATGGATTATTGCCTTCGCAGTAGCCCCTAATCTTTCTCAACTCTTGCTCAGAAAGGCCATCTTCAAAAATAGCAGAAACGTTCGCTAATTCAGGGGCAGCCAAGCCTTCTTCAAATTTTTTCTTGGCCTCAGCAGAAAATTTTCTGATAGCTTCAAATCGGTTGCCTTGGTAATGTTTAGATACCCAAATTCCAGACATCCCAATCTTGGAGTAGCCGACAAAACCCAATGCAGAATTGATATCTTCTAATTCTACCTCTAAATTTTCTACATACATATCTACTGTTTTTCTGCATAAATCTTTACCAGTTAACCGGGTTCCTGTATATTCCTGCAAAGAAGAGGTAAATCTTTCCGGCTGGTATAATCCATAGCTTAATGGTTTTTCGTTAATTTCTTGCTGAAAACCAGCCAACATCTCCACGAATTTTGTAGCTCTTAACAAGGCAAATCCTCTAGCTACAGCTAAAAAGTTTTTGGAAACTCCTGCAGAAATGCCTCTAACATATGGGCACATTCCTTCGAGAGATTTTATAAGATTACAGCTCATCCGATTTTCTTCTCCTTCAAGCTCTTCCCCGTTTAGACGTAATGGCTGGGTGCATACATGGTTGATGGAGCCATTTCTAGCCGCAATACTGCCTTTCTCTCCAGTCAAAGAATGCTTGCAGTAATCAAAAGATTCTAAATAAGATGCGTACATCTCTGCGAGAGGATGTAATGGTAAAGCCTTTCCAACACTTTTATAGATATGAAGAATCTGATCTAAATGAGGGATATTATTTTCCAAAGCAATCTCGCGTTTGCCTCTTTTTTTGATGCATAATTGGTCGTACGCAGTTAAGGAAAAGATGTCAAAGGGAATCTCTAAAATTGTACGTCTTCTCAATGCCCGGTCTAATTGATAAGTTCCAGTGTAATCATCTCCTTCATTAATTGCAGCAATCTGAAATTGGTAGGTGTTTCCATTTTCCGTAGAAACTCCGGTCTTAGCTCTTCGGCCGTCAGGCAAGCTGATGTCTCTGTCAAAAATATGCAGTAGTTTAGCAGTCAGTCCTGAATGGCTTCGATTAATTTCATCCCAGATAAGCCCGGGCAGGTTTAGAAATCCCATGGCTTGGTACATTCCTTCTGAAAGCTTTTTTCCTTCAATCATTTTGCTGAAGTCAACATCAGTGTAGGTATCTTTTCCAAAATCAGTATCGACATCGATGCGGTGCCAGCCTTCTTCTTCTTTGCCAAATAAACTATTCATCATAAGCTTAGCGAGGGTAGTCTTTCCCGTGTCTGTTCCTCCAGTCATTAGGACGGAACTGTGGGTAATGGCCCCAATCAGGAGAAGATCTTTAATATCATATTCAATCTCGAAGGGATGTTTAACTTTACTGGGCAAGACAAGCCCGGTTTTGGATACGGCTAATGGCCTAGTGTGAAAATATTGGGCCGCATTTTTATGAACCGAATCGTTGATTGCATGAATCTCTTGAATCAAGCTTTTATCGATGCTCATTTTGGCCTCAAAGGTTAAATTTGATATGAAGTTTACAGTATCTATTATTAGTTACTACTTTTTTGTAGACCTATTTATAAACGTTTCTGGAATAATTGCGTATCCCTAAAAATCTCAGTTTACCAAATCAGTCCAAGAAATTACTTGATAACCAAGCAGAAAGACGAACATATTTCCCCTGGTTCGTGGATTCTAGCTCCTCGAGTTTTTTCTGAATCCGAGGCATAATAGTTAAAAGTTCCATCGTGTTCAGCCGGACTCCAAGAGCAGCCACTGATCTGTCATAAGACTGGGAGTCTCCGTTTAGCAACATATCTGTTTGAGCAGAAATCACTTCGGATTTTATCTGAAGTATCTCGTCTGGATTTAATTTGATGCGGGTAATCTTTATAGACTCCTCATAATCCCCTATTTTTCCCTGAGACAGCGCTTCTTTCTGTTTCTGTTTAATTGGCTGCTTAAGAATTTCAATCTCGCCTTCTTCTAAATAAACTCCAGTCTCCCTGCCAATCATCTCAAATTTGGTCCATCTTCCAAGTACGAGAGACCGGCGTTCAAGATTTCGAATATCTTCTTCAACAGGCTTAACTGAGGTGAAACGATGAGACTCTTGATAGGTTTCCCATTTCCCAGTATAAAGATACTGTAGCTGTATATTTTGAATAAGAGAATCTTCCACCTTTATCTTTGCGGCATCTGCGGTGAGGGCGTATCTTTCCCAATCTTCGTTTAGAATAAATTCTAACTCCTGAGCAAGAATCATGGGCTTTTCCTGGCTTATCCTTTCCTGCGGAGGAGAAGATTTTGCTCTTTTTACGCTTTCTAAGAATAGTTCCATCTCTCCATTCTTAAGGTACAGTATCTGTTTGTCTTGGAGCGCATTTCTTCTACCGCTTACACCGGTAGCTTCACAAACATTTTCATATTTCCCCCATTCGTCTTTAATGATTAATCTGGACTCTAATTCTTGGATGGAGGTATCACTCGGTTCGATTCCGGTGCTTTCTATTAATCTCTGATAATCGGCGATTCTTCCTTCTTCAAGATGGCTTAATTCTTTTTTGCGTACTTTTGTAGTGTACTGTTTTCTCACTTCAGGGTCTAACCATTGAACATATTCTTTCAAATAATTCATAATAAACATAAATTGAACGGTTTTTATAAGATTTGCTATGGAATAGTGAGAAATATATTTTTATCAAGAAGGCATATCTTGACTTTTGCCGAAGAAAGCTTTTTAAAGGAAGAAGAATTGCTTTTTATTATTGATTATCAGCCATTAATACTGTTATAAAAAGAGGTGTATGGATATGAAAAACAAAAGAGGTACATTAAACATTTCTATAGAGGCGATTGTAATTGTGGTGATTGCTATGACTATTCTTGGTCTGGCTTTAGGTTTTGTCAAAGGGCTGTTCGGAGATATTATTGATGTGAGTGATACGGCGTTTACTAAAATGTCTGAAGATTTAACTACCAATCTTGCTACGAGTGATGCTCCGTTGCTATTCTCTAACACAAAGTTATCTATTGATAGAGGAGATGATTCTCTTCAAGGATTCGGGGTACGAAATGATGGCAGTTCTAAATTAAGTTACGGCGTTAAATTTGAAACATTTCAATGTCCTGAAGACGCAAAAGAAGAGACCGGCAGCTGTCCGGATATAACCCCTTGGTTTAATTATCTAAACGGGGATGAACAGTATAACGTAAAAGCGGCAGAGCGGCAAACAAGTAAAGTTCAGATAACCGTACCTAAGACAGGAGTCACTCCTGGACTTTATTTATTAAAAATATCGGCTTATACGGGCAGCTGGCCGGAAGGAGGAGAATGCAGTGGTGATGAAAGCTGTAATGCTTTTGGACAGACAGAATTATTTTTAACTATTGCTTGAGGTATCCTCACTTCGTTCGGGAACCAACAATGTTGGTATCCTCACTTCGTTCGGGAACCAACATTGTTGGTATCGAAACTGATGTTCGGAACCTCTCGATAAAATCATCGAGGTGATTTAAAATGGCAGGAAAAAAACGTATGAGCGAGGAACAAGAATTCGAGATTATGAAATTAGTATTGGATAAGTTCCTTTGGCTTGGATTCATCGTCATGGGCTACGGCCTGTTCAAGATGATGGACGCAGGGGCAGCATTGCCCGGACTTTGGTATATGATTGCCGGAGCAGTTATCTTGATACTCTTCATGATAATCATTGTCAAAGAGTATGAAGTTGTGAAGTAAGACGTTCTTTTTCTTAGTTTTTGCCTTTTTGTGATCATCCCAGCGAAAGATTAATAAATCATGTTCTATTTTAAGAACAAATGTTCGAAAAAAAGAACAATGAACGGATAAAAGAAATTTTTTTCGAGAATCCATCTAAAGTGTATTCCCTGAGGGAAATAGCCCGCACACTGAAAATCTCTCCTTCGAATGTTCATCTAATCATTCGAGGATTAGCGAAAGAAGGATTAATCTCCCGCAAAAAGAAAGGCAACATAGGCGAACTCCAGGCTAAACGGGAAGAAATCTTTATTTGGCAGAAGAAATTGTACAATCTCAGCCAGGTTTACTCTTCCGGATTAAAAATTTTTTTAGAGAGAGAATACGGCCATCCAGAAGCAATAATCCTTTTTGGCTCTTACTCCCGGGGAGAGGACACGGAAACTTCGGATATAGATTTGGCAGTGGCCACTACCAAAAAGCTGTCTTTAAATCTTACTCTTTACGAAAAAAAATTAAAAAGAAAGATAAGTATCCACGAGATAACTTTGGAAAAGGTAAGCGAAGAATTTTTAAACAATCTGGCCAATGGCTTGGTGATAACTGGTTATCTGAAAATAAAATGAAAAATTTCGAATCATTTTTAAAAAGCGGGGAAGTGAAGAAAGTTTCTAAAGATTTTTCTTTGGCGGCCTCTTTAAACAAAGATTTACGGGAACGGGCGGAGTTTATCCTTAGTTTAGAATTGACAGAAAAAAGCGCAAAAACCATATTTGAAGGGCTGTATGAAGCACTGCGAGAAGGAAGCGAAGCTATATTAGCTCTGGACGGATTTAAATCATATTCGCATGAAGCTTCTATCCAATTCCTTCGGAAATTCTCGGAGTTTGCCGAGTGGGAATTAAACGAGATGGATAATTTCCGAAAGATTAGAAACGGTTCTAAGTATTATGGTAAACCGATAGACTCTGCGGAAGTAGAAAGAATTAAAAAGGTTTTTCCATTGCTTAAAGAAAAACTAGATAAACTTTTTATCTCCTTAAAAACAGAAAAATGAACCGCAAAGCCGCCGTCGAACTGTCAATGAATTTTCTAGTGGTGATTATCATTTCACTAGTTATTCTTGCCGGAGGAATTTCTTTGCTGTATAAGTTCATTAAGGTGAGTACAGATTCTATTGTTTTGATAGATGATCAAACTCGAGTACAGCTCGAACAGCTCTTAGATGACGGCTCGTTAGTATCTTTATTGCCCGTGGCCAAGACCATTAAGCGGGGAGACGATGTTGTTTTTGGTTTGGGGGTGCTTAACATCAAAGACGGCGGTAAACTTACTTTTACAACAAGTGTAGAAAAAAATGACGGTCCGGGAGAGTTGTCTGTACTTTATGACTCCACTTCTTTTGTTCTTGAGAAAAACCAAAAGCATACGCAGGGAATATCCATTGCTGTGCCGAAAGATGCTCAATCCGGCACGTACATTTTTGACGTGAAAGTATTAATCGACGGAGAAGGTGATTCATACGGCGGAGTAAAGAAGATAACAATTACCGTTCCTTGAAAAATAGATGTTATTCCTTAAATTCTAAAGAATCTTTCTGGATTGCTGGCCTTGACCAAGGCGTGAGAAATCAGCACTCCGTCTGCGCCTAATTTGACGGCCTCCTTGATGTCGTTTAAGGAATGCACTCCCGCACCTAATAATAGTTTCACTTTCTTCTCTTTGGCCAGCTGAATGGCCTCTCGAATAGTATGGCCTTTAGCGGAAGTGACTGAAACATTGCCGCCAATCAATTCTTTCGGCTCGTAAGCTACATAATCTGGTTTGAAAGATAAAACTGTCCTAAGAGAAGTAAGATTGAACGCGCAGACCACTGAAATCAACTTTAAGCGGCGGCATATTTCTGTTTGTTTTTTTATCTCTTCATCAGGCAAGGGATTTTCAGAATGATTGATCAACGTGCCCTTAGCTCCGGACTCTTTGATAGATTCTGGCAGAATCTTTCCAGTATTAGCTCCGTAAGTGATAGAATCCATGGCTTGGGCGAGAAGCAAAACACCATTTTTTTTGCTGATTTCTTTTAAGTCTACTACCTGAGGAGCGATAGCTAAGGAGTAATCCCTTAGTTTTTTGCTTATCTGATGCAGTTTAAGGGTGAGAGAAATAGCATTCTTGCCGCTGGATTCTTGGTAAGTTTTGTAATTGACTATAATCAGCGGTTTCATTTTGTTTTGAATTCTGCGTCAATAACTGTTTTAGTTTTAGGCGTAACTTTTTTCTTTTTAAAAAGGTAGATAAGATAGCCAATGGCGGCCAAAAGAAGAAAGACCGGAATTAAGGCAAGAAATAAGCTAACTAGGGAAATGAATAAAGCAAGAGCAAAGGCCAAAACAATAATCAAGATAACTACGGCCTTTAAACCTTTAAAAGTGGATATAGATGGCATAAACTATGCTTTTTATTGCCTATTTTTAAGAGTTTCTTTGATTTTCAGATAAAACGAGAGAAATAAGGCAATAACGGACAAAGCTGCTGCCTTGCCGAAGATGAGGCCGCTCAGCCGGGTAAAGAACTCTGCAGGAAAGGTCTGGATGAGCAGTGAGTCAGCTGGAAACAGCCAATTGCCTTGAGGGAAAAAGATTTGGTGAAAAACTGTAAAAAGAAAAGAGAAGCCGAAGAAGTAAAACAGGAATATTAATGCAAAGAAGGAAATAGAAAAGATGCCGGAATAAAACAATGCCTTAAGTAGAAGAGCTTTGCGGTATAGAACTATGCCGAGAATGACGGCAAGAGCAAAAACCAGATAAAAAAGATAATCTGTAAACTGCATCACTTTCTGGACATCTCGAAGATGAGAAACTTCTAAGGCCGTGAAGTTTGCTTTTATTTCTGTATTTTCTTGAAGGAAATCTAATACTTCTTTCCGTTCAGGAGCAGAATAATATTTTTCTTGGAACGCCGTAAATTGATAGGAAAGAAGCAGAAAGAGCAGGGGAGAAAGAAGGATGAAGATGATTATGGCGACTAAAGCAGTTTTTTTCATGCTCACTCCAGAAAAATTTTATGATTCGTTTCGTCAAAAGTTATCTTAAAGTTCTCAAAGAAGCCTTGGCGGCTCAAAAGGTTGTGACTAGTAGTTCTCTCATCAGAGACTCCAATTTTGCGGGGAACTGTTCTACCACCAATAGAGATATTAAGTTGATGAACATAAACCAGCAATCTTCCAGAAACTCCAGTCATATCTCGAATCTCTTTTGTCAATCGGTAATTTATTCCTAATCGTTTAGCTAATTCTTTATCAAAAAGAGAAACCTCGCTTCCAGAGTCAATAATTGCATAAATCTCTATTCTGTTATCTTGTGATAAGAGGGTTACCGGAGTGGCGGGATAACTTTTTTCTTTGATTTCCTTGTAATCAAATGAGATCATAACATGATAGATTCTTCGTCTTCTCTGGGAACTTTGAAAACAGAGGGAGTTTCTCCTGGATGCTCTTTTTCATATTCTTTAATAGTAGTGTGGAGGTTCTCATCGGCGAAAACTTTGTTGTGTTATTGATTTATCACAATTCATCTTCCTTTGTTAGCTTCAATTAAATCTTGTCTTTCCCGTGTTAACCAACTAAGTTTGTCTCCATTCTGAAAGTTAGCCAAGAGATTAAAGTATTTAAATCTTTCTTATCAATTCTATTCCAAGAATATCGTAGCCACACCAATCACGGTCATGCCTAAAATCAAAAAGAAAATTTCTAAAACAGTCCGTTCAGTATCGTGGTCATTCTTTAGTTCTGGCAGAAGATCCACTCCCGCAATGTAGATGAATCCTCCAGCAGCAAAAGCAGCTAAGGGAGTGATGATGCGGTCAGTATAAGAAGAAGCGAAGAAAACTGCGGCCGCTCCTAGAAACGAAGTTAATGCGGTAAGGAAATTATAAAAGAGAGCCTTTAAGCGGCTCATGCCCCCATATAATAATATGCTAAAATCTCCAATCTCCTGAGGAATCTCGTGTAAAGCAACAGCAATAGTGGTGATGATGCCTAACCGGATGTCGATAATAAAGGCGGTGGCTAAGATCATGCCATCAAGAAAGTTATGAATCCCATCACCGATGAGATTAAGATAAGTAAAACTTTTTATTTCGTGCTTGTGGCAGGATTCATGATGGTGATGATGGCAATGATACCAGTTGAAGCCCCGTTCGATTACTAGAGAGACTAAAATGCCGAGCAAAATGAAAAACGAAATTCCTAAAGTAAATCCTCCGGCTTCTTCTACTACTTCAGGAATTAGATCCAAGAAAGCAGCGGCGAGCAAAGCTCCGGCAGCAAAACTGACAGTAAGATGAAGAATGCTTTCTAACCATCCTTTCTTAATAAGAAGAGTAAGAACACCGATTAAAGAAATAAGACTGACAATGAAGACTGCTAGGAAGGTATAGCCCAGTAGAGTAAAATCCATGATGTTTTGAGAGAATTATTTTGGGTATATAAATCTATTCTCTTTAAGTATGTGCATAGCTCGCTCGTGTGTTTCACTCAAAGTATCTCTTAATGAAACACCAGATACAGTCTAACGATAAACTTTGTTCACTCGCTGGCGATATTCGCGCTATGCACATACCTCTTTAAAATGTTGAAAAGTTCTGTGCCGGTTCGCTCTACCGTTTCTTGCTGAATGTACTGTTGTGAGAATAATCCGTTTTGTAAAGGAAACTGTTTTTTATCTGGTCTTACGAGTAAGAGTGCTCGCTCACTATCAAGCGGCACAGAAGAACTTTTCTTTATTTTCTCCCTTCCCACCAGAAATAAGCAAAACAAAAAGCGAGCAGGCCGGCGGAAATAAGGAACGAAGTAGACAAGCTCCAGATATCCACTGCCCATCCAAGCAGAGGAGCGATGATGGCAGCAAATAGATCATAGGCCAAGCCACGGAAAGCAGTGACTGTGGCTCGATTTTTTGGAGAAAGATAACGATTGGTGTATTGGCCGATGACTACTTCAATTAGACCACCCAACAAGTAGACGGGAATGATAAACAGAAATCCCCACAGAGGAAGCATCAAGGCCATACCCAATAAACCGAGTAGTGGGACTAGAGAAATAATAGCCAAAGACTTTTTTTCTCCCAAAAATCCTTCAATCTCGTGGGCATAGCGAGAAAAAATAGCTGCTCCTAATGAAAGAATAAAATAAATTCCTCCAAAATAGATTAAGGGAATGCTTATCTCTTCAAAGTATGGTTGGTAGAGAAAATAGACGGAAAAGAGAATCCCTCCAGTAAGGGCATAGTACAAAGTAAGGAAACGGATACGGCGGTGATGAAGAGCAAGCTTCATGGCATTTTTTATGTGTTGAATGTAGTGATTGCGCCGATGAAGAGGTTTACTTCGTTTTACTTCAAATAGAGTAAAGGTGATAATCCATGAGATAGTAAACGGAATGAGGGTGAGCCAAAAGGGCATTCTTAAGCCGTATTGAGAGAAAACTTCTGCGATATAGGGACCGAACAAGCCGGCTAATCCGCCGACTAGGTAGGTGATGGCTAAAGAATTACCATAAATTTTTTTGAAGCGGTGCTCTTGTTTTAGTTCTACTAGATTATCGTAGACAAAAGCAGAACTGGCTCCGTAGAACAATGCCACAGCAGAAGCGAGAAGCAGTTCAGCGATGAGAAACTGATAAAAGTTGTGGCCGAGAGAGTAGACGGCATAACCTATAATGAAGAGGAAATCGGAAGCGATTAATGCTTTCTTTCTGCCAAAAAGATCAGCTAAAGCTCCAGAGGGCATTTCTAAAAACATGACCGCTAAGATGAAGGCGGACTGAAGAAGCATCACCTGAGCAGTGGTGAGGCCGTTCTGCTGCAGGAAAAGGACAAAGATAGGAGTGACGAAACTGATGCTGCCGAAGATGCGGAAAAGATAAAACTTCCAGATATTGCTTTCTAAGCGGGATTTAGGGGACGTCATAGGTCCAAGAGGTATTTGTTGGTTTATATAGATTGCTGAATCTAAGCATTTTAAACAATATTATAAAAAAATGATGCTAACTAGATATTTTCGAGGTAAGATTTTAACTCAATCTTTTTAAATACGGGATTAATGCTTACTATTATGTTTGAATTTAAAAGAGGTCAGATAACGGTAGTTATAATCCTAGGAATCGTAATGCTGTTGCTCTTTGGGATTATTTCTTATTCTGTAGGTTATTTTTGGCAGGGAAAAGAAAAATCTTCAATGACTTTGAATACAGAACCAGTAAAAACTTATATCGAATCTTGTCTAAAGAAAGTGGGAGAAGACGGATTAATCTTTGTTGGGAAACACGGAGGATATGTTATCTTACCTCCCCAATCCGATTCTCTTTTTCTTTTGCCGTATTATTTACACGGAAATGAAAGTTATGTTATTTCTAAAACAGAGCTGGAAAATCAGCTTTCTTTCTATGTGAAGGAAGAACTGTCGTTTTGTCTAAAGAATTTTTTAATCTTCAAGGAGCAGGGGTATGAACTAAACTGGGGAAAGATTAAGATAACTACCCGCGTAACCGAGACTAAGGTTCATTTTAACTTAGATTTATCAGTGACTTTAATTAAGGGCGGGGTTTCAAAAGAGATGAATACTTTTTCTTCTTTTGTTCCTTCAAGAATTTTTATTATTCGTCAGATGGCCGAAGATTTTTTAAACGAGCAGAAGAAAAATTCTTCGTTGGTATGTATCAGCTGCTTTACCAATACTTTAAAAAAGAATTTACGAATAGAATCTTATTTTTTAGGTGAAGATAATATTATGTTTATAGTTATCGACGAAAAGAGTCAAATCAATCATCCGTACAAATATAGTTTTATCAATAAATACAAATTTGAGAAAAATGGAACCAAATAATCCATTAAAACTGGGGGTAATGCTGCTGGTAGCAGCAATCTTTTTGCCGTTAGTTTTTTCAGAGGAATTAAACGAGCCGTTGCAAGGGCAGGCAGAGACTTTGCCGGCTCCAGATTATTATACTGAACAGACTAACTATTGGAATCCTGATTTTTATTCTACTTCCAACCCGGCAAAATGGCAGTGGAATAAAGTGGATTGGGGGTTAGTGGATTTTAGCCGACCGGAGTTGTATTCTTTGAATCAGTTTTACCAAAATCTTCCGAAAGAGGCGTATGACAAGTTAGATTATTCCAAAGTCCAGTATAATAATAAAAATCTGGACTATAAAAAAGTTAACCATGAAAAGGTTAATCCGAACAAATTCGCAAAGGACGTGGGCTGCATTGATTGCAAGATTTCTATTGAAAGTGCACGAATTCCTCCGGCAGATTGTGTTGATTGCAGTTTTGGAAGTGATGAATCAGAAAATTGGGAAGAGAAAAAGGTTAAAGTCACATATTCCAAAGAAGGGATAACTCATGCTAATGGAGATTTCGTTTCGATTCCCAGTAATCTTCTTTCTCCAGGAGTATTAGTTAACATTATTTCTTCTGGGATAGAACTATATTTACCTTTAAGTGTTACAGAGATTGCTGTTCCGTCTAAAAAGGATACTGTTACAATTAATACGTTTTTTCTTGGTATACTAAATGTATTGGGGGAAGAACATCCTTACCTCGGAGTAGAGCGGGAACTAACCTATAAAGGCAACTCTGTTAAGGGGAGCATAACTTTCAGAAAGGGGCAACCGCAGGTAACGCCCGGAGCGGAAACGATAATAAATCATGTTTCGATTAGTGGTTATGGACCTACCGGACAGGTTAATCTTTTTTTTGATGGTGAAAAACATTCAGGGGATTATGTTTCCACAACTTCGGAAAAAATGATTGTCGGACGAGGAGATGGATCCAAAGGAGATGGGCGAAGGATAACTCTTTCTTTTTTACCTAAGAATGATTTTTTTGAGGTAACAGACGGAGATAAGCTAGAGATGACTCCAGGTTTCGGTTCCATGGTGCAGATTCAATCCCGTCCCGGGCTTATTCCTTTAGTTACAGTAACGGGAGGAGGGCACGGAACTGATCTTGATTTCACTAATGGAATGAATGAGTATCACCTAGCACGAAACGGGAAGGATACTAATTTTAAGGTTGGTACAACGGGAGAGGGCAGCGTTCCGTTTACTTTACATGTGATAGACAAAGAGGGTAATCCTGGAGTAAATTCTGAAGGACAAGCCGCAAAATTAGTGTTCTAGGGGTTTAAACCCCCGCCCTTTAGGGCGTTTCTATAGAAAAGTTTTTGTGCGGCTCCGCCGCAGTATGAACTGCGGACGAAACAGCGCACAAATCTACCATTCAAAGTAGCGTGAGCTTTTGTCCGGGAGGACAAAAAAATGGATGTAACTTTAAGTCGATACAGCCATAAAGTTGGCGCGAATTTCTGGCACTTGGAATGGTGCCCTAAATACCGGTATAAGATGATGCAGAAGTACGGGAATAAAAATCTTGTGGCTGCCGCCATTAGAAAAGCTGCATTTGAACATGGTATCGCAATCCATTACCTTAAAGTTTTGCCCGAGCATATCCACACTCTTGTCACTCTGCCCCATGGAATGGGAGACAGCAAAGCTTTCAATTTATTAAAAGGCAGATCTGCTTATATACTTTTTCGTGTAAAAGAAAAGTTTCGGTTACGCTACCCTCGAGGGCATTTCTGGAGTCCGGGAGGATTTGCAACAACGGTGGGTTATAACGATTTAAATGCTACAATCGCTTACATTGAGAATCAAGAAGTCCATCATGGGATAGCTGCCGCGTAATCACGAGGAAGCCCCACCCTTTAGGGTGGGGAGGACGTCAC